>LSQX01283999.1_pt1 | contig 29150 bp, 34 predicted proteins | sample 654561 | NCBI WGS metagenome assembly LSQX01 (sample SAMN04489861, study PRJNA283612) | anaerobic digester metagenome | isolation source: 4 biogas reactors fed with cattle manure at either 37C or 55C with and... | place: Denmark: Kongens Lyngby | collected 2014 | reverse complement strand
GGATCTGGAGCGGTCCGTAATGAGTCGGTTTGCCCGTCCGGTGCCTTTGGAAGAGAGCCTGGGTCCCAAATTCCTCAATCTGTATGGACCTTACCTGGGCCCCGAATTCCCCAAGCGCATTAAAGCGTATCCTTATCTGGAGTTCTATCAGGATCGTGGGTTCAAGGTGATTACTGCGCCAACCACTCTCGGTAACGGCGACAACTATCATTCACTCCCCAATTACTGGCGCTTTGTGCCCAATATCCGCACTGCGTGCGAGCGAGCTGCCGAGGCCGGGGCTGAAGGGGTCGTCACGACTGCCTGGTACAATTACACACCTTTGATGTTCCACTTCGGATTGGCGGCGACGGCTCAGTTCGCTTGGGGCGGTTTTGAGGCGCACATGTGATCGTATCTGATCTAAGACAGAAAAGCCCGGGACGCCTCCAAGGCATCCCGGGTTTTTTTGCATATCAAGCAGGCGCTGCTTCTCCTTACTGCTGTTGGAGCTGGCTGAACAGACCCCATCCGCCCAGGCTCGGCGGATCACCCGGATCGTCTTTCAGCAGTTCTTTGTAGTTCTCCGCCGCCTTGCGATAGGCTAGGGCGTGCTCCTCAATGATCTTCTTGTCTAGGTACTTGAACCAAGGAATGGTATACAGGCGTCGGCCAAGCCCTTCTGTGATGGGCAGGCTACCCGGAGGCTGCCTTAAATCACGCGTCGAGTTGGCGATTCGAGTCGGCTTGCCGTGTCCGTAGACGTCACAGGTGTTGAACAGAGGATGCAGGTGAAGCGGCTTGTTGGCTCCCGGACTGCAGGCGACGCCCTCGGCACGCACCGCTCGCGTGAACTGAGTCACGGAGAGTCCTTCCAGTTCCTCGGGGACATAGATCCCTCTGGGCGCGTACCAACCGGCCATTGTGCTTCCTGAGTCCTTGGGGACTCGATGCGGACGTAGACCCGGAACGCCTTCCAAGAGATCCCAGAAGTAGTTCATCGCTTCGCGGATTCTGGCCATGCGTTCATCGTAGTACTTCAGTTGTACGCGTCCCATGGCGGAGCTCAACTGGTGCATGCGCAACTTCTGGCCACCCAAGGGGAGTCCCACGTAGGGCTTGAGATCCTCAGTCTGTATATTGTCGAGCGTGTAACGCTCATAGTGTCCGTAGGCTATGGCACGTTCGTATATTTCCCGGTCGTCGGTGACCAGCATGCCGCCTTCGCCGATGGCGAACGATTTGCCGCTCATCAAAGACATGGCACCGACATCGCCGATGGAACCCAGTTTGCGACCTTTGTAGAGGCCTCCCTGGGCATGTGAGACATCTTCGATAACCTTGAGATTGTGCTTGCGCGCAATCTCCATGATCGGATCCATGTCCGCCGGATGACCGACATAGTGAACAACCAGAATCGCCTTGGTGCGATCGGTGATACGGTGCTCAATGTCATTTGGATCGATACACAATGTGTTGGGGTCAACCTCGGCAAAGACCGGAGTTGCTCCCATGGCGTACGCCGGCGTTGCCGAAGCCCAGTACGTCAGGCTCGGGCAGATGACCTCATCACCTACGCCGATTTTGCAGCCGAAGAATGCGCAAAATAGCGCTGAGGTACCGTTGTTGCAGGCCAATGCGTAGCGAGTGCCTTGCCATTCGGCGAATTCCTGCTCATACAGCTTGGTTACGTCGGTACCTGACATAGCGCCTCTGCGCAGTACCTCAAGTACGGCTTCCTCGTCCTCTTTGGTGACAATGGGCCATGTGAAGATATCTCCGGGAGGGGTTTGCACTGCCTTGGGACCGCCGTAGAGCGCCAGTTTCGATGACATACATCATCCTCCTCATCCTGGTAGCCTCGTTACAAAAAAAGACTCCGACCGCACCCATCTGACATCTTATTAGGCTTCGCGTCTTAAACGTCCTGCCGGATTTGTCGGTTTTCCACTCTTCATATACTTCTTGAAACCTTGCCTGGTCCTGCTTTACGGCAACAGGGAAGTCGGATCATGGGGCGGAATTACTCCCATGGTCGGGTGGGCCGAGTGTCTCAGACGATAGGAGGATTCGACGTGGACACCGCAGTTCGTTTCATTACAAAAGACGAAATCGATCGCCTACAGAGGTTTCTTGAGCGTTCTTACGGACATGGCAGAGACTTTTTCCTTCGCTACTACCCTGAATTGCAGGAGATCGCTCCGGAATGCTCCATGGTCATAGACGCGGACGCAGGCATCGCCGCTCACGTGGGAGTCTATCCTCGGACGTTGCGCGTAGGTCCGTCAATCGTCACTTGTGGCGGAATCGGCGGCGTGGCCACGGCCGTGGATCAGCGCGGCAAAGGACTCATGTCGCGCTTGATGCTCGAGGCGATAAAGCATATGCGCGAAAAAGGCTGGTCTCTGTCCGTACTGTGGGGCGATCGCCAGCGCTATCAGCATTTTGGCTACCAAACCTGCGGGATCAAGTATAATCTCGTCATCACCCGTCGCTCTCTGCAAAGGGCGCATGTGCAGCCTGACGATTCAGTTGAAGAAGTTGACAAGAGCTCTCCCGAAGTGATCAAACGGCTAGAGGAATTGTCGAGCATGATCGAGTTCGGTACTCAGCGCCGACGCCTTGATTTGATACTCTCACGTCCGGCAGCGCGCGTTTTTATGGGCGACGGGGGCTATCTTATATCCTTGAAGGACCGCTCGGGTGATCTTGAGGTAACCGAAGTGTTCTCAAACACGAATTCCGAAGCCGAGCTTACCTTTGGCGCTTTGAACTGGAGTTTCGGCAATGCGGCCAACGTGGAGTTGTCAGCGGCGCAAACGGAATCGTGTCTTCGTCTGAGTCGAGTCTGCAATTACTGGCGGGTAAGTCCTCAAGGCATGTTTCGCATCATCAACTGGCCACAGTTGGTCCAGGAGTTGGCTCCTTTTCTCAGCCTGAGGGCCGTGGGGGACTCCAGCCATTTGACATAAGTATCGGTTGTCGTTGGGAGGGATCAACTGAGTGGGCTACCGTGGAATGGGATGGGACTGAGTTGTCCGTGCGTCCGGGCAGGTATGCCAACCTAGATGTGGAACTGTGTAATCCTCGACTGAGCGGTCTGTTGTTCGGAGGACCTTTCGGGGATACCAGACAGCTGGGCCTGTTTGGGCATTTGCTGCCCATACCGATCCACATCCCGAACATCGATCATGTGTAGGCAGTGGGTGTTGTTGCCACTGCACGGTCATAGGGATATACTTAGTCTCAATTATGTCTTCACAAAGGATATCAGGGGGTATGGAACCGCTCCATGGACAGTTGGTTAGGCGAGTTGTTCTTGGTGACGGTGTTGATTGGACTCAACGCCGTTTTTGCCGCGTCGGAGATAGCACTTTTGTCCGTGCGGCGCAGTCGCATGGCAACCTTGGCGCAACAGGGGTCTAAGGCTGCGGAAGCGGTGCTGCGTATGACGGATCAGACGGAAAAACTGCTGGCCACTATCCAGATAGGGATTACGTTGGCCGGTATGTTGGCCAGTGCTACCGCTGCCGTGGGCATGGCCGAGGCCTTAGCATTCATCTTGGCTCGCCTGCCCGTGCCGGGGATTCGTGCGTCCAGTCATGCCATCGCCGTATTTTTAGTCACGCTTGTCATTTCCTACGTGACCCTGGTGGTCGGCGAGTTGGTGCCGAAACGAGTAGCTCTGCAGCATTCGGAACGGATTTCGCTATGGATGGCGCGGCCTTTGGAAATGCTGTCTAGATTGGCCTCACCTTTTGTCTGGTTGCTGACGGTGTCCACCCAGGCCGTGCTGTGGGTTTTGGGTATCCGCGGTAAGTTGGAAGATGAAACGGTTTCTGAAGCCGAGATCCTACAGATGGTTGCCGTTCATGAGGAAATTCCGCCTGAGGAGAAGCTGTGGGTACGTAATGTGTTTGAGTTCGGGGATGCCTGTGCCCGTGAGGTAATGGTCCATCGCAGTGATACCCTTGTCCTGTCCAAGGACCTCGATTTGAAAGAGGCAGCCAGGGCAATGCATGAAGCAGGCTTGAGCTGGGCGCCGGTCTTTGACTCTTCTTCGGATGACATCGTCGGACAGGTGTCTTTGAGCGATATTGTTGGCCGATGTTTGGAGACGGACGGAAAAGGCACTGTCCGGGAGATCATGCAGCCGGTGCGTGTGGTACCTGAGTTAAAGCCCTTGGGCGATCTGTTGACAGAGATGCGCGACGCAAACGAGCATCTGGTGGTTGTTGCTGACGAATACGGGTCTTTGGTCGGAGTCGTCTCGGTCAATGATTTGTTGGAGAAACTGTTGGCCGATCCCCATTCTTTGGGAGATCTGGGGATGGCTGCAGGTTCCACCGAGTATTTGATACCCGGTAATGCTCCGGTACGTGCCGTGAATAAGGCCCTTGGGTTAACGATACCCGAGAGCGAAGACTATGTGACGCTTGCGGGTTTTCTCATGGATCGCCTGGGACACATACCTTTGGTGGGTGAGCAAGTCCAGCATGAGGATGCCGTGCTGACCGTGGAGCGAGTGCGTCATCACCGAGTCGAACAGATCCGAATCAGCCGAAGACCCCGAAGTAAGCCTGAGGCCACATAGCTGAGTACTGGACGGTTCGGCAGGCACGGTTGCACGTCAACACCCCTGTCTCTTCGCGCAGCGACAAAAGCGTTTGGACAAAGAGTGGCCGCCGATCATCCGCTACGACAGTGAACAGTGACGTGACTGTCGCACGATGATTCGGCGGCGTCGCAATATCCATGTTGTTGCTCTGCCGATGTGCTCGTCCCAGCTTCGTCGTCAGCGGACAGAGGCTATCAGGCGTTCGGCGTTCTCTCTGCCGATCCTACGCCATACGTCTTCGGGGAGTTGCAGGCTGTCAAGGAACTCTCTCAAGTCATTGCCGTAGTAATCGCGGGCGAACACGAATCGATCCGAATGCCGGATGAGCAACTCCCGAGCGATTTCAGGTCCGGCCTTTAGAGCGCGCAGTGCACTGCCGGCTGAGAGATCTCCGTAGATGTTGGGGTACTTGTCGAATAGGGTTAAGAGACGACCTCCGGGCTTCAGGGGAGGTTTGAGGTAGCTTTCGGGGTACTCATCGGCATCGCCCGTTAGTTCGCGCCAAAAACCGGGGGCGTGTCCTAAGAAATTGGTCTCCGGACACAGGGCCAGGGCTCGCTCCAGATTGGCGATGGTGCCTCCTTTCCAGGCGTAGTGACCGACAAAACGCCCCCCTTTTGGAGGTAGGTAAGGTACGTCTATATGCACAATGACGGGCAATCCCCGTGAACCAGCGTAGCGGAATATCTCGATGCAGCGCGGATCATCCAGTTGGATGGCGAATTTCCACTCCCCGCACACTTTTGCTCCGAGGATATCGATAGCGGCCTTGAACTTAGGCAGGGCCTTCGGATCAAGCGGGTGAGGGCAGTAGCCTAAGATGAAACGGTCCGGATATGTTCGGCAGACCTCATAGGTCGTGTGCAAAGGCATGACGCAGGTCGAGCTGCCTCGCCAATGCCAGCGCGGGTCAACAACTGAAGCGTAGCTGGCGCCGGCTTCCTCTATGGATTCTTCCCAACCCAAAAGCCAGGCCTTTTCGATGTTGTGTTCGTCCATATCCGCTAGAAGTCCCCTATCGTCTCGACCGTGCCAAAAGACATGCTGATGGGCGTCGATCAGTTTGAGATCGCTCACGGTGTGCTCCCTCCTGAAACGGCTTTGTCTCTACAGATCCAGCAGCTTGATCGCGTTCTCTCTGGCTATTTTGGCAAAAGCTTGCCCGGTGATCTTTCCTGTGTCTTTCCAATCCTTGAGCAGATCAATCATAGGAAACTCCGATTCCGGTGTGATGATATCCGTGCCGAAGAGCAATTTGTCTTGAAACTCCATGACAAATTTGGGACCATAGTCGGGATCTCTGGTCAAGGCATGCCAGGGGCTGGGGTCCGATAGATCTGCATACAGATTCGAATATCTGCGCATGAGCTTAGGCATTACACCCTCTTCCTTGATGGGTCCGCTGGGATGTCGCCCGACTTGTCCGCCGCCGATACGAAAAATGAAGCGACCTTCGGCCGGGGTGTCCAGGCGACCGATCTCGGCCCAAAACAGCGGTCCGTGACCTATCAAGATCAAATCCGGGAAGCGTTGTAGAGTGTATTCAAGCTGAGGCAGTCCCGGATCGTCTTGAAGGCCGAAATCACCTGTCAACAGACCTGATCCGTCAAAGATCACGGGAAACCCTACGTCTTGCGCATGCTTAAACAGATTCTGTACCAAAGGATGCATCATCGGGAGATTGGGCATCACCTCGCCCAGTCCTTTGCAGCCCAAATCCTTGTAGTGGCGCAACAGACGATCCAGTGGTGCATCGGGGGAGTTGGTTATCGCCCGAGGGTCGATGTTGCAAAAAGGAATAAACCGATCGGGATGATTCTCTGCCATCTCCAGGATGTCTTCGTTGCATTGGGGAATATAGATCTCGGGACTGACTATGGGGAGTAGGACGCCTTTTTCGATGCCCACTTCATCGTAGCGACGAAGTACCTCGTCAGCGGTGCAAAAAGGAATGAACGGCGGCCGCTTGCGGTAGGCATGTGCATGTATGTCGATGACCATGCCCCATGACACCTCCTCGGACCGTGGCAGTCATCTTCATTCCAAGCTTGGCCGGACGCACAAGTAGTCCTGCATATATGTCATGAGCCAGACCGGTTTTTTTGAGCGTTTTTGCCGGCAAGGTGTCTCGGGCGTCGAAATCCGGCAGGGGGGTGCAACTCGAGGCAGGAACTGCGCCTTTCCTATGAGAATAACCTTATAACGTTATGCAGAGGGTAGTGCCGAGCTCTCAGTCTTACGTCCTTACTTCACTCTCATTACTTCACTCTCAAGGGAGGAGAACACGACGCAAAAAGGACGGTCTTGTTATTACCGTGTTTTTGCGGTGATCATTTGGGCCGTACTCATCTGCGGCTCCGCCGTCGGTCCTGGCGCCTTTGGCGCAGAGGCGTCTTATGCCTTTATTGAAGTGGCTCAGCTGACGGCACTCGGCGGAGTGACCGACGTGGCCGTCGGATGTTCCGGTCTTGACGACAGTCTGCGGCGTGTGGCGGTTGTTCAGGACGGTCGCGTCCTGCTTTATCGCCTGTCTGCGGAGGGATTGATAGCCGATGTCGAGCTGGAAGGCTTCAAGTATCCTGCCGTGAGTGTGGCCTTTGCCGATTTCAACGGCGACGGGGAAGAAGACTTGTGGGTGGGCTCAGCGGGACCGGGAATCGTTTATGTCTACAGCCTGTCGGACGAATATTCGATCTTGGCTCAGACGGATCGATACATGTGGTCTCCTGCCGTAAAGCTGCTCACTCCTGATTTGGACGGCGACGGTCTGCCGGATGCGGTGGCCCTCAGTGAGGCAGGTACGGCCTTCGCTTTCCTCAATGGCGACGACGGTTTGTTACAGGTTTGGCGATCCGGAAGCCGCGAAGGCCGCGTGAGTTACATTCTGGCTTGCGATTGGTGCGACGACGGGAGAGATGATGTCATAATCGCACGCGAACACGGCTACATATCCGTGTGGCGCTGGATGACGCAGCCTGTTGACATGGTCCCGCCGAGCCCTTTCGAGTACGGTGGCGGTCTGGTGGACATTTCACATCTTTCGTCTGCCTGGCGTGAAGAGTCGCAAAAAGAAAGTCGCCCCCATGGTCAGTTTGAAATCCAGTGGGAGGAGTATCCCTGGGGCGAGATTCGTTTTGTGGATGTGTTCGATCTGGATCGAGACGGAGAAAAAGAGTTGGTTATCGTCACGTCGCAGAATTTGCTATATGCTTATGGGTGTATGCCGGATGGAACAATGGCTCTTAAAGCCTCGGGTGTCTCTCAGGGCGGGCATGATCTGCGAGCTGTCTTGCAACCGCCCGATCCGACAGAGCCTAGTATGATACTTGGCGTGCAAGACGGCGCTCTTGCGGTCTGGCAGCCGCTTGCGGCGGATGCAGATTGGATTTTTGATGCTGTCTGGCAAAGCGACTTCGACGTTGACTTCATCCAAGCCATTCAAGTGGACGAGTATCTGGTACTTCAAAGCGCAGGGGAAGTACGGGTGTTCGAGAGGGTCCCGGCTGATTATCTGGAGATGATGTATGCCGGTAAGCCCTACCATGATCTGCGGGCCACACCTGTCCTGGCAGGAGGCGACATCCTGCTGACGGTAGGGGACTGGGCAGACCTGCTTGGATTTTCGTTTTCATGGAGACAGAGTCAAAGGCAGATAACCATTCTGTGGGGAATGCAGTACCTGGTGACGACGGTAGGAAGTCGCGCGGTTGTGGTTAATGGCCGTCAGGTGACGTTGAAGCAAGAACCGGCGTATCGGGACGGTCTAGTGTATCTGCCATCGGAGTTAGTTCAACTGCTCACCCCTGAGGTTTTCTGGGATCCGAAGTCACGGGTTTTGAGCATTCGTTAGGGACTGCACAACTAGTGACGTTTAAATGGGCACTCTTAATCTGTAGCCTCACTTACCTCGGGTGACGGGTTATGATGTTAAGTATGCGACGTAGAGCGGAAGGAGAATCTATGTGAGAAAATACGAATCGAGCATGTTGCGCAATGTGGCACTGGTAAGTCACGGCGGTGCCGGCAAGACCACCCTTGCTGAAGCGATGTTGCATGTCAGCGGTGCTATCAATCGGCGGGGTACGGTCGAAGAAGGCAACACCGTCAGCGACCACGATCCTGAGGAGACGCGGAGAGGCATTAGCATTAATGCATCAGTCATTCCGTGTGAGTGGGATGATTATAAAATCAACGTGTTGGATACACCTGGGTATTTCGACTTCGTCGGGGAGGTCCTGGCGCCGCTTCATGTAGTTGACGGGGCGGTTGTAGTCGTCTGCGCGGCTTCGGGTTGTGAGGTCGGTACGGAAAAGGTCTGGGCTTATTGCGACCAGTTTGAGAAGCCTCGTATTGTCTTCGTCAACAAGATGGATCGTGAGAATGCGAACTTCGCCGAGGTCGTAAGTCAGCTACGGGATCGTTTCGGACAGCAGGTTACACCAATTTCTTTGCCCATCGGAAGCGCCGAACAGTTTTCCGGCTATGTAGATCTGGTACAGATGAAGGCTTACGTGGCTGAGGATGGGGGAGAGCTGAAAGAGACGGATATCCCTGCGGACATGACGGACGAAGTGGAAGAGGCTCGAGCTACCATGGTGGAGGCTATCGCGGCTACAGACGATGAGCTGACCATGAAGTTCCTCGAGGATGAACCTCTCACTGAGGAAGAGCTCATTTCGGGGCTTCGCGCCGGTGTAAAGTCCGGGGAGCTCATCCCTCTGCTGTGCGGTTCGGCCACCAAAGAGATCGGCATTGGCCATCTGTTTGAGATCATCAAAGATTGCCTGCCGTCACCGCTGGAGGGCAAGGCTCCGGCTGCCGTTAAGGTCAGCGACGGCTCTGAGGCAGAGTTGGAGATCGATCCGTCCGGGGCGCCTGTACTGCAGGTCTTTAAGACCATGGCTGACCCGTATGTCGGTAAGATGAGCATCTTCCGCGTTATCTCCGGAGTGGTCAAGTCTGACTCGGTGTTGCACAATGCCAATCAGAACCGGGATGAACGTCTTGGTCAGATCTTTGTGCTGCGCGGCAAAGAGCACCTGCCTGTAGATGAGGTATACGCCGGAGATATCGCCGGTGTGGCCAAGCTTCAAGTCACGACAACTGGTGACACGCTTTGTTCTCGTGACAAGGCGGTTCGTCTGAGCTTCGTTGAGTTTCCGAAACCCAAGATCTCCATGGCGGCCGAGCCTAAGGCGAAAGGCGATGAAGAGAAGATCGGGGCGGGCTTCACTCGGTTGGCGGAAGAGGATCCCACCTTTACCGTGGAGAAGAGCCCAGTTTCTGCTGAGTTGCTGATCTCCGGTCTCGGTGACTTGCATCTGGAAGTCATGCTCTCCAGGCTGTCGAGGAAGTTCGGCGTTTCTGCAATAACGAAGGAACCTCGTGTGCCCTATAAAGAGACCGTCCGTTCGAAGGTTACCGCGGAGTACCGTCACAGGAAGCAGAGCGGAGGCCGCGGACAATACGGACACGTCATCATCGAGGTTGAGCCGCTTCCGGTAGGCAGTGGATTTGAGTTTGTAGACAAGATCTTCGGCGGAGCGGTACCCAAACAGTATATCCCTGCCGTCGAAAAAGGTATTCGGGAGACAATGGCGGAAGGCGTCTTGGCCGGATACGAAGTGGTCGATTGCCGAGTCACTTTGTTGGATGGATCGTATCACGAAGTGGACTCCTCGGAAATGGCCTTTAAGCTGGCCGCTTCCATGGCCTTCAGGAAGGCGTTCATGGATGCCAATCCGGTTCTTCTTGAACCCATCTATAGCATCGATGTGATCGTTCCCGAAGAGTATATGGGAGACGTCATCGGCGATCTCAACAAAAAGCGCGGTCGTATCCTCGGTATGGATCCCGAAAACGGGTTGCAGCGTATCCGAGCGCAAGCCCCCTTGGCTGAGCTTTTCCGATACGCCATTGATCTGCGTTCCATGACCCAGGGTCGGGGCGACTTCACCATGGAGTTCGATCATTACGAGGAAGTACCGGCGCCCATTACCCAGCAAGTGATAGAGGCTGCCAAACAGGAACAGGATTCCTAGAGAGACTAACGCTGACTTTTCACGCATAGTCTAGAGTAACGCCTCGATCCATTGTCGGGTGAAGGTCGGCGACCTCCCACTCACAAGAGCCACAGGGGGTGCGAAAATGGGGGAGCGACGGGGAGGAGCATCGTCAGGGCGGAGATTGCTCTCCGGCCGAGCCCTGGCTGCCGGGGTGCTCATGGGAGCTGGCGTAACGTTGCTTGCCGGGATCGTAGTCAGCTTGGTCTTGGCTCTGAGTGAGTGGGAGGGACCATCTACGTTTCTCCTGCGGGCCATCAATTATGGCAGCGCCATCATAGGAGGCGTGGTAGGCGGCAGAATCGCCGGTCGCGTCGGGTGGATGCATGGAGCGCTCGTAGGTTTGCTGTATGTCATAGCCATGACACTGCCGGCAGGGCGCCGGGGGATTCTGGTATTGGCCAGCTCTGAGTTCATGTTGCGGGCTTTGGCGCTGTGTGTAAGTGCGATGCTAGGCGGTATGTTTGGGGTAGGTACGACAAAGCATATCAGTTGAGGCTCGCAAACGCTTGACCTCGCTACCAGCCGTGTGCTATACTATCCTCGTCAGAGGGGTATGGTGTTAACGGCTAGCACGACGGTCTCCAAAACCGTAAGTGAGGGTTCGAATCCTTCTACCCCTGCCAACGAAAGAGAGCGATTGACTGATGATCACAGTCCGTCGCTCTTTCTTTTTTGGTTTTGATCAACAGTCTTCTTTGTCGAGAGCATAGCCTCCCGAATGGTCCATGATCTTGCTGGCCAGCTGTGCCTCTTCGGAGGAGTGGACTTCTACAGCGGCCAAGATACGAACCTTCGTTCTCCGATCTCGTCGAGCGGCGTGATCTCTGGCGGCGGTCGCTTCGAGAAGCTCATCAAGCTCACCCAGGGATACATCAACGGTTGTACTGTTGCCGACGAGCGTGTTGCCCGCGGCCGGCAGAGTCATCATCGGGGTGCCTGTAAAGCGCCAGCCACCGATGGGATCGTGATCGTGATCATCGGTATACTCCTGAGTCGCTTGTGGCGGCATGATGCGGGCCATGGCGATGCGTTCATCTGCAAACTCCCGACGCAACCCTTCAAGAGCCGTTGCCGCCTGTTGCTCATTCAAGAAGACGTAGCGCACGATACCCAAAGCCGGATAACACATCCTTTCTGAGCACTGCGGTATCCTCAAGTAGTATTCCCAAGGAAGGAGCTTGTCTGTGAGCGTAGAAGGATTGTGGCGCCATGATGCACACTCTGATTGCTCATCGCATTACTATGAGTGATGGCCGGTATCGCGAGGCCTCGACGCTTTCAAACGCTGAGCGCGCTCAGTTATTGGAAGCTGTCAGGCAGGTGGGGTCGTTAGTGATACCGGCCAGTTTCCATAGACGTAATTCCTGATAATCTATATTATCAGGAATTAGAAAGCTGCCATTTGACCACGTTTTTTCAGGAGGTCTCTTGACAATGACCACTTCCTATAACGCCTGCGTGGACTACTTCCTCGATTCTTTGACCGGGCGATCACCTCAGACACGTCGCAATTACGAATGCGACCTAGAGCAGTTTAAGCTCTTCCTAGTCTTGATGCGGCCGCATGTGGTGACCCGTATGGATCAGGAACGGCTAAATCAGCTGAAAGCCGAATTGCGGAAGTCTGACGGCAAGCTCTGGGACACCGAGCTTTTGAGTCGCAATTACAAGACCCGGTTGCGATCGCAGGCGCTACTGGATTGGTTTGATGTGGAAATCGACCGGATACGCAAAGAAGACGTCTTGGCCTTTTTTGCTTTCTTGGAATCTACAAAGGGTGTGAGCCGCTCTACTCTGTTGCGTAGGCTGGCCAGTCTGCGTCAGTTCTTTAGGCTCATGGTCAGAGAAGAATTCCCCGTGTGTCAGGAGACACTGGACAAGCTGAACGATATCAGAATCCCGGCCGAAAGGAAGTTACCCGTGGCCCTGGATGAAGATGAAGTGATGGGATTTCTAAGATCGATCGATAGCGAGCGGGATCGGGCCATTATCGTGGTAATGCTGTTTATGGGATTGCGGGTCTCCGAGGTTGTCCAACTGAACGTGAACGATATACAGCCAGGTCAGCGTAGTATCACGATCAGAGGCAAGGGTTCCAAAGAACGCCAGATACCGATCCATCCCATTGTCCATGAAGCTGTACAGGCATACTTAAAGGTGCGCATTGATGCCCCCGCCGATGACCTTGGAGAGCCGCTCTTTGTCAGCAATCGGAAGAAACGCATTGACCCCTCAACGATCCGTCGCTTCATTAAGCGCTATTCCCTTGCTGTCGATGAGTTGGAGATGCGCAAGAAACAAAGGCTCAGTCCGCATAAGTTCCGACATACTTTCGCCACTCTGCTCCTGTCCAACGGAGTGGATATCCGGTACATACAGGAGTTGCTGGGACATCAGCACCTATCGACGACGGAGATATACACCGCGGTCAGTTCGACTGAGCTGGAAGCAGCCATCGCCAAGCATCCTTTGGGTGATGTCGGCACTGATCAGAGCAGTTGATTAGCGCGGGTCGGAACGTGCAGTATCATTCCGGGGTACAAATCCGTATCTGACAGTCTGTTGATGCGGCGAATGGTGTCGACTGTGCGGCGCGGATCGGCTCCGGGAGGTCCGTGGTCTATCGCCAGACGCCAGAGAGTGTCTCCGGGACGGATCACCACTGGCTGAGTTTCAAGTGTCGCCGCCGCATGTAAACGCGGGATACCGCTTCCCCATCTGATCGCAGTCAAGATAAGCCAGATAAGCCCAATCAGTGAAAAGGCTGCCAGTAGTCTCAGTTTGTGTTTGGAGTCTTCTTCCGTCGCGCTCCGTCTGAGGATGTGTCTGTGCATCTTCATGTCTTACCCTCCTGCTTTTGTCGGCAAGACGAACTGACGTTCCGCAGCGGATAGCCCTATCATAGCGCGAACCCATGTTCGTGTCAAGAGCTATCCAGAACGAACGTTTGAAACCGGCGAACACGTGTGTTAAAATTAGACTTGCTTAATATGCGGAAAGCCGAGGTGATAGCTATTGGAGAGACTCACTCCGAGGCAGAGACAGATTCTCGATGTCATTAAAGATCAAGTAATTCGCAAAGGGTATCCGCCTTCGGTCCGCGAAATCGGCGACGCGGTCGGTTTGGCATCGAGCTCCACGGTCCATGCGCACCTTGAGACACTGGAGAGACTCGGATTCATAAGGCGTGATCCGACGAAGCCCCGAGCCATTGAGCTTCTTGACCCTGCGATGCCTAACCGCGAATTGGTGAATGTTCCGCTGGTCGGCCGGGTTACGGCTGGCCAACCGATATTGGCGGTTGAAAACATAGAGGATTACTTCCCCGTTTCTCGCGAGTTGTTGACCAAAGACGAGGCCTTCATGCTGCGAGTTAAGGGCGACAGTATGATCAATGCCGGGATCCTTGACGGTGACTATGTTTTTGTTCATCCGCAATCATATGCGTCCAACGGAGACATAGTGGTTGCTCTCATCGGTGACGAGGCCACTGTAAAGAGATTCTTCCGTGAGAATGGGCACGTGCGCCTTCAGGCGGAAAACCCGGCATATGATCCGATCATCACTACCGAGGTCTCTGTCTTGGGCAAGGTTGTGGGTGTCTACCGACAGATTCGCTAGGGGCCCTAGGGGCCAATGATCCCCAGGAGACTCCTGCCAAGACCGTTCAGAAGCCTAGTCATGGGGATCACTCCCGTTCGAATTCGAATTGCAATCTGCAATGGCACCTATGCATGCGTGCAGGCGGCGTGGATGTAGGTGTTTCACCACCCTCCCACCACACCGCCCCACGACGTCAAGTGCTTTGACGCGGATGATTTTGCCATCATCCGGCGCCAAGTTTGGACAGGCGCTGTCTGATAGGGTCTAGCCGTCCGACTACACGATGGCCCCGCCAGCTACACGTGTTTCGGACTTTGGGACCTTAGGCTTGGTCCTAGCTGCTGCCTGCAGAGCCGCTTGTCTGGTGACTCCTAGCATGGTGAAGAACATCTCCAGGGCCAGTTTTTGACCCGCGAAAACGGGTTCAGACCCGATCTGATCTGAGGATACGACACGGGGTAGAGATGCGTATCGCCCAACTGCGTAACGATATGCCATCTCTACCCCGTCTTTTTCAACGATATTCATCAGCTCGGTGTACTGGGATCGGCGGGTCTCCGCCAGAATTCTCCAGAACCGTGGGTTGTTGGTCAGAGGGCTTGCCAGGAGGTCTTGTTTGGCAAGGCGTTTGAACCTTTTCAGCCCTCGCAAGACATCATCAGCGGAGATCCGGATCAATCGTATCTCCTCCTCCGGTTGTGATTTGACTCATAGATCAAAAAACGTGTCAGACCGTAGATCGTTGGTCTGGCACGTGATGATCGGGCGCGCGAAAGCGGCGTCGAATGGTCACCGACCCTGTGTGGCCATCGACACCGATTCGGATTAGGTAGTACATCGCTGGTGGCGGATGTACAGGTCAATGGAAGCTCAGCGCAGTCCAATCTGTTCGCCCAGAGCGGTGGATGATGCTCAGAAGCAGCGCGTTCCGCCTTCTGATGGAACACCTGCCTCCCACCTCCTCCGTTTCATTGGTAGTATACGTCTGGGCGTACCGGAGGATACCAGTTAGCCATCGTCATCAGCCGGTCCCGTGTAGATCCTAATGCTGTAGTCCTCCCCGGTTTTTTCCAGGCCGAAAATCAGGCCCCTGCTTTTTAGGCTCCGGTTGAGAAAGGTGACCACACGGTGGAGTTCGGCCTTCTTGAATGTCTCGCTGGCAAGGAGTTGGAGTTGCTGAGATTCAGCATTCATACGAGCAAGATCCCCCACAATGTCAGTTTTTGATCAGTGAGCGGCCCACGCTGGAACGTAACGGGTCATGGCTAGGTACAAGGATCCGATTAGTGAGCTTCCATATAGAAGCATACTGCCACACGCCACCAATGACAAGCTGAGACGCAACCAACGAGGGAGGCATTCCGTACATTCAGAGTGCTCGAGCCACAGCAAAAGAGTAGCCGAGACGAGAGCTGCAAGCCCGCAATAGACGCCGACGGTTATCACCCGGGTCACTGACATGTTACCCCACCCCCGCTTGCATCCTATGCCTTCCGGGGGAGCCGGGTGAGTCTGGGCGTTAGAGCAGATCGAGTCGCCAGTCTTGCAGTCTTTCAAGACTGGCGTAGTGTGTCATGTCATAATGGACCGGTGTAACTGAGACGTATCCCGAGGCCAGCGCCTGAGCATCGGTTCCTGCTTGTCCCTCGTTGTCCACTGGCGTACCGGCGCGCCAGTAATAGACTCGTCCGCGCGGATCTACTCTACGATGAATCCCGTTCATGTAACGGCGCGAACTAAGTCGCGTTATTTTCACACCTTGAATGCTAGACGGCGTACTTGGGATGTTTACATTCAACAACGTACCGTCGGCAAGACCTTTAGAGAGCGCTTGGAGTGCACAACGGGCGGCAATCTCAGCCGCGGTCTGCCATGGACGCGGCGGACAGCCCTCGGCCAGAGAGACAGCCAAGGCAGGCACTCCCATCACTACGGCCTCCATGGCCGCGCTTACGGTGCCGGAGTATATGACGTCCGTTCCCAAATTCACTCCGTCATTGATGCCGGAGATCACTATGTCGCAAGGATCCTCGTCGGTCAGCAACACCTCAAGGGCTAAGCGAACACAGTCGGCTGGGGTACCATCAACAGCGTACGCCGTTATGCCCTCTGAAAACGGTACCGGATGCACTCGCAAGGGATGATACACGGTTATGGCGTGGCTCGTGGCACTGCGTTCGCGGTCCGGGGCTACTATGCTCACACGCCCCTCCTGTTGCAGCCGAAGTGCCAGCGCACGTAGGCCCGGAGCGTTGATGCCATCATCGTTACTTAGCAAAAAGTGCAAGGTACTCCCCTTCCGACCAATCAGTCTTTCGATCTTACAGAGAGCACTCCGTCAATGGTGGAGATCTCTTCCAGGACGGCAATGCGATCGACTTTGGAAGGCAAGGTCACGGACATCTCAAGGATAGCCGGTCGCGCATCTTGATCCAACTTCACGTCGTGAATGTTGATGTTGTGCCGTCCAAGGACTAGACCAATGGCTCCTAGCTGTCCCGGTCGATCGGAAATCTCAGCAACGATCACATGCCGCTTGGTAGATAAAAAAGACCTCTCAACCCTGGATAACAGCAGAAGTGTTATCAGAACAAGCAGTGTGGCGATAGAGGCAGGAACGATGGCACCGATACCTACCGCCAAGCCTATACCGGCAACTACCCAGAGACTGGCGGCTGTGGTCAGACCGCGTACGCTCGAACCTTCGCGCATGATGGTACCTGCGCCAAGAAAGCCTATGCCACTGACCACTTGCGCTGCGATGCGCGCTGCATCGTATGAAGGACGGGTATGTGCGAATCTGATACCAGCCAGGCCATATACCGAGATGATCATCACCAGGGCGGACCCAACGGAGACCAAGATATGTGTTCGAAACCCCGCCGGGCGTCCGTAGGCTTCGCGCTCCAATCCAATTAGGCCGCCAAACACCAGCGCCAACGTCAGCCGAACCGCGATTTCCCAATTCGAGAGGTTGGCCACCCGATCCCCTCCATCCTGTTTTGCGCTGACAAATCTACTCACACGAAGTATACAACCAGGAAAAAAGCTTGCCAACAGGCAAGCCCGCTTACTTCAAGGAGGTGACCGGTTTTAGAATTGCCTTTCGATCTTGCTTTTTATCCTGCACAGAGCGTTATCTATGGACTTGGTATGGGTGTGCAGCCGTTGGGCCATTTCTTTATACGATAAACCGTTGATATAAAGCCGGAATACGCGGTATTCAAAATCCGAAAGACTTTCCTTGATGTGTTTTTGTGTGTATTGCAAACGCTCACGATCGATGACCAGAGCTTCAGGATCATCTACCTTATTGTTCTGCAGGATCTCCATCAGCGTTCGATCGCCTTCAGCGTCGTAAATCGGCTTATGTAACGAGGTGTATGAGTTTAAAGGAATGTGCTTTTGACGTGTAGTACCTTTTATGGCACTTATTACGTTACGGTTAATGCAGAGTTTGGCGAAGGACCAAAATGAAGATGACCCGGGGGAAAAATCGCGGATGGCCTTGTACAGACCGATCATACCCTCTTGCAGCAAGTCATCGTCTTCGGCTCCTTGAAGGAAATAAGGCCGGGTCCATATATACACGAGCTTCTGGTACTTCAGTAGGAGATATTCGACGGCGTCATCGTTACCGGCTTGGGCGTAAGTAACCACTTCTTCGTCGGTCATTTTGGAAAAATCGATCTTCTGTTTTCTGTCGAGACCGTCCTCCAGTAGGGCATTGCCGCTCATGTGCCATCACTCCTAATGATCACGCACACTCGTTCCAACATTGACATTTCAACGAGAACGCTGTAGTTCCTCCCGTCAGATCATTAAGACTTTATCTTCTTCATAGCTGTGGATGACTCGCTTTTCGAAAATCTCGATAGGGCATAAAAAAAGAGCCCGGACCGCTTCTTTTGTTGTCCTCCGGGCTCTACGTACTGTGGGCTTTTTCCTTTTTACGCGCACGCATAAACTTGTCAGTGGACCTCCTTACAAGATCGAGCGCGCACCAATCGGTCAGGATTCTAAGCTGGATTTGCTACCTCTTGTTCTCGTGGCTGCGGTTGGTGCTCAAACTTACCTCGCTCGATTTCTGTTGTCGTAGAATGCGTCGCGCCGAATTCTGTGAGTAAACGCTGGCACGCATCCCACGGATCAACTCTGTCACCGCACGTGAAGACGTCTATAGCAGCATATCCATACTCGGGCCACGTATGGATGGCCAGGTGTGACTCCGATATGACTACCACACCGCTGACCCCTTGGGGGCTAAACTGATGGAACGCAACTTCGCGAATCTCAGCACCGGCCTGAAGTGCCGCGTCTACCATGACTGCTTCTACCAGGGCTCTGCTGGTCAGTACCTCAGGGTTACACCCGTATGCCTCGCACAGGATGTGCCTCCCCAAAGGCTTGTTCATTCCATTCGTTGCCTCCTTTCAGGAGGTTAGCAACCTCCTTGGAAAAGGCCGCGCGCCGTTGGCGCCGGCCCACAAAATCTGCAAGCCTCATTCTAACAGATCTCATCCGAATGTCAACATAGAAACGTCAGGCAGGAAGTTGGATCATGCAGGTGGTGCGACCCCTTTCAACAAGCCGTGATCGGCCAGTGTGCACAGAGCCGTCTCCAGAGCCACTTCCGTCTGATCACGAGAAATTGCACCTTGCATGAAGACAGCGTAGGGCGGCCGCAAGGGAGCATCAGCGGACAGCTCGCTGGAAGCGCCTTGAACAAAAGTCCCCGCAGCCATGATCACGTTGTGCTCATATCCGGGCAGTTCTGAAGGGACAGGCCTGGCGGTGCTGTCAATCGGGGACGCGGCCTGAATCGCTTGACAAAAACGCAGCAGAGCTTCCTTGCTGTTCAACTCAATGACCTGGACAGTGCATCCTCGCTTATCATCCCATTTGGGTGAGACTGAATAGCCTAGACCAGCGAAGACGTGAGCGGCGAGAATGGCGCTGCAGACCGCTTCACAGACCAGAAGCGGAGCGAAATAAAAACCTTGGAGCAGAAGCCGTCCGACACCGAGCATGGGTCCCACTCTGGCCCCAAGACCCGGTGCTGTGATCTCATCAGCCACGCGATCAATGAGATCAGCTCTACCCACGACGTAACCGCCTGCCGGGGCCAGTGTTCCGCCCGGATTCTTGATAAGCGAGCCGGCCATCAAATCCACGCTGCCAAAGTGGGTAGGCTCTACTTCTTCTACGAACTCACCGTAGCAGTTGTCCACGAAGCAAACAACGTCCGGTGCGGCCTCTTTGATACGTCTCGCAGCATGCCCGATTTCGGCGGCGGTCAATGAACGTCGCAGCAAATACCCGCGGGAACGCTGGAACATCACCATGCGAGTCTTGGGGGTGATGCTTGCTATGACACGATCGACGTCGATAGTCTCCTCAGGGGTCAGCGGGCATTCCCGATAGGTGATGCCCCAGTCTTTCATGCAACGTCCGGGGCCGTTTATAATGCGCTGTAGAGTATCATAAGGGGGTCCCGTAGCCGACATAAGCTCATCACCGGGACGTAACACACCGAACAGCGAAGCGGAAATGGCGTGTGTTCCCGATACCACCTGGGGCCGTACTAAGGCACTCTCGGTGGCAAAGACATCGGCATAGATTTGCTCGAGGGCATCGCGGGCAGGGTCGTTGTAGCCGTAGCCAGTCGTACCCGCCAGATGGTACTCACTCACCTGGGCACGCTTAAAGGCAGCCAGAACACGCCGTTGGTTGTGCCGACGAATGGCTGCCGCCCGCTGCCACTCTCTCCCCACTGCTTCTCGTGATCTGCTGACGATATCAACAGCCCATTGCGTATAGGTCAATTCCTTATGCCTCCCAAGAACATCCAGTCAGCAATTCTTCGTTCATTCCGTTACCCCTGCCGCGATCTTCTTTGACAACACAGTCTGTTCAACTCGCTGTCGTTTTGCTATTCTTAACCCGGCAGACTTGGTTATTTTGGGGGTATGGCCTTGGATAATAGACTGCGCGTAGCCATCATAGGATATGGGAACGTCGGCAGATATGCGTTGAAGGCAGTTCAAGCCGCACCTGACATGCTTCTAACGGGCGTCGTCCGGCGCGATCCTAAGACGCCGCAACCGTCTGAGCTGGCCGGCGTGAAAGTCGTATCCGACATTCGTGAGCTTCCGGATACAGAGGGAGCGCTTTTATGCCTGCCGACCCGCTTGATCCCGCAGTGGGCCGAACGGATCTTAAGCATGGGGATTAACACCGTCGACGGCTATGACATTCACGGTGAGTTAGCGGATCTGCGTCAGCGTTTGCACCAGGTAGCTCAGCGGGCAGGATCCGTGGCGGTGCTCTCGTGTGGATGGGATCCGGGGACAAATTCCATCGTGCGCGCCCTGTTTGAGCTTATGGCACCGCGAGGGATTACGTACACCAATTACGGACCGGGCATGTCTCTGGGACATACGGTGGCGGTAAAAGCCATTCCCGGGGTTAAAGACGCGCTGTCCGTCACGATCCCGGACGGGATGGGCGTACATAAACGGGCCGTATATGTTGAGCTGGAGCCGGGAGCGGACTTTCAAGCCATTGCAGAGGCCATCAAGTCCGATCCCTACTTCGTCAATGACGAAACCAAGGTGACTCAAGTGGAAGATGTCGAAAACCTGATCGATATGGGCCACGGAGTCTTCTTGGAGCGCAAAGGAGTCTCATCAGAGACGGATAATCAGCTGTTCAGATATGACATTCGTATCAATAACCCGGCGTTGACGGCACAGATCATGACCGCTTCTTTGAGGGCGGCCTCAAGGCAAAAACCGGGTTGCTACACTATGCTGGAGATTCCGGTAATTGACTTTCTCCCGGGTGAACGAGAGAGTCTGATTCGGCGTCTGGTGTAGTGGGTGATGCCAGTTGTGCAGAAGTGCACAAGACGCAATAGCCCTTTTCACAGTTGAAACGGCGCAACTCTAGCGGGGCGAAAAGAAGTCCTTGCTTAAACCCCGTTTGTAGCCCGTGTCGTTTTCCGATGGAGTACCCTACGAGTAGGCCGGTCAACAAGATCAGGGTCCCCGGGATCAAGAAAGAGGTCATTTCAGGATCACCGTCCCCGGTTGTCGATGAAAGATGAGGCCGATCGAGGCTGCGGTCAGGAGTGTCAACCCTGTGAGAAGTGGGCTTAGGAATGCACTGAATGCCACACTTAGTGATCCGCTCAGTATCACCTCACCCACTCCGAAGAGATGGCACCAGTTTCGGCCGTCGATGTGAGAGTCAACTCGCAGATCAATAAGATCGTCCAGAGCCTGTATAGTGAACATCGTCATCAGGGCCCACGCCATGACCATGGGTCCGGCGCCAATGGCCCCTATGACGATCGCCAGCAGGCTCTCTTGATATCCTCGCAGGCGAGACGGAAGCGCGCGAGTGAGTTCGCTCGTCATGCCGATTGCATAGGCGCTGAGAAATAGAGCCGCCGTCAGCTTCGGCGACAGTAGACTCCCGACACTCAACCCGACGAGGGCATATGGTAATGAGGCATTGCCCAAGTGATGGGCTGAGGTTTGTACACCCTGCAGGAGGTCAACGGGAGCGTCGAGATAATCATCCATAAGTCGTATAGCGAGGCCGACTGTCCACAAACCGGCAAAGGCGGCCAGCAGACTGCCACAGGAGGATATTCCTGCCTCTTGTCCCGCTTTCCCCAACAATGGGAAGAAGCTAAACCCAGCTCCAGACAAAGCGCTTCACTTCCTTGAAACCGTGACCGTAGAGGGCTGAAATCGGGATGATAAGGTGGCCGGCGAATTCCCTGCGGATGATCTCCAATCCTTCGGCTGCAGTAGGCAGATCCATCTTGTTGGCCAAAATGCAGTAGCCTCCGCGCATTTGAGCGAACTGGGCCACCTGGTAATCCACTTCCCCGATAGCGCCGACTGCGCCTCGCTCGGCGGCCTTCGATGCGTCAACCATGTGTAATATGGCGCGTGCCTCTCGGACATGTGCCAGTGTTTGCGCCATCGCCCGACGGACTTCGATGTCGGCGTGAATGCCATCCATGAGCCCGCTGGTGTCTACCAACTCAAAGGTCTTTGAGCCCTTCCCCGCCGGCAGTTCCAGAGTGACCGATTGAAGACGGCGAGTTTGGTGCGGAACCGTACCTGAGAGATCACGAACAGCGACGTCCACGGCATAGGCTTGTACTTGACGGTTTCCCATGGGATCAAGGCTGGTCACTTTGATGTGAGACATACCAAGAAAGCGGGCAAAATGAAGAACGAAGAGGCTCTTCCCCACATTCGTCTTGCCGATGACTAGGCATCTGCTTACCAATCGAAGGGTACCTCCTCGATGTCTGTCTCATGGAGTAGCATGAGGTCTGTGCGAGTGATGGTCTTACAGTCGATCAGACGCACGGCTTGCTTGCGGATGGCTCTTTCAACGATGTTTCGAACTAAGCGAGCGTTTCCAAAGTGCGGATCTCCGCTGTCGAGTGCCTTGTGCAAAATGTCTTTGAGCCTACTCCTGGCGGCCGGAGACAGTCGGTACTGGCGCTCTTTTACCATCAGTTCCGCGATACGCTGAAGTTCATCTAGGTTGTAATCCGGGAAATCAACTTGTATCGGAAAACGTGATCGCAGACCGGGATTGCACTGCAGGAAATAATCCATCTCATCCCGATAACCGGCCAGGATCAGGATCCACTCGTTCTTGTGATCTTCCATGGCCTTGACAAGACTGTCGATCGCTTCCTTGCCGAAATCCTTCTCGCCGCCGCGGGCCAAGGAGTAAGCCTCGTCGATAAAGAGAATTCCGCCGAGAGCTCTTTTGACGAGTTCTCGGGTTTTTTGAGCTGTGTGACCGATGTATTCGCCTACCAGATCAGCTCGCTCCGCTTCAATGAGATGGCCCTTGGACAGGACTTCGAGTTCTCTGAAGATGCGGCCAAAAATACGGGCCACGGTTGTCTTTCCCGTTCCCGGATTGCCCTTGAAGATGGCATGCAAGACCACAGGTTCGGCGGCCAGCATTTCGGCCTTTCTACGCTGCTGGATTTCAACGAAGGCCCGGACTTCGCGGACCAGTGTCTTGATCTCGTCGAGTCCGATCAGAGAGTCGAGTTCTTCGAGCACTTGGGCGACGCGCTTGTGCTTATCTTTGACATCCTCGACCGGCGGTCTGGGCCGCGTCTCTGCCGGACGGCGTGGCACTGTCTGGGTGGGCGGCAGCGAGTCGAGACGCCGAAACATGGAGAAGGCTTCGGCCGGTGTCAGCTGCCCTTGTTCAAAAAGATGGAGTATTTCCTCCGGGGTCTTTGGTAGGGACACGAAGAGGCTCACCCCCTTTTACGGCAGTTCACTTCGCATGTATATGCGCAAAGGGGATGAACCATGTTGGGATTCGGTCACAGACGGGGCGGACCTTCTTTATGCCAGTCCAGTCGGCGACGAACGTGCGGGATTATGGCCTGTGCCGCCGTGGGCGGATCAGGCCACTGGCTGACATCAAACCAGTGTATTTTGGCTTGATGGCGAAACCATGTATACTGCCGTTTGGCATAGCGACGTGTCGCTCGCTGCAGACGGGCGATGGCTTCATCAAGAGTGCATTCACCCTCCAGGAAGCGGCGCATTTCCTTATACCCAAGTGCTTGAGCGGCTACGGAGCCTTCCTTTAACATACCGGAAGCTAAGAGGTCTTTCGTCTCCTCCAACAGCCCTTGTTCAATCATGACACTCACTCGTTGATTGATACGCTCGTACAACTGCTGACGGGGACGCGTTAAACCGATCTGAGCCGTCCGATAGTGAGACTCTGCCGGTGCGGCTGCTTGAGCGAGATGTTGGGACATGGGAACGCCGGTCTGAATGAAAATCTCCAAGGCTCGTACCACGCGGCGGATATCGTTGACGTGAAGGCGGGCGGCGCTTTCCGGATCTACCTCCGCCAGGCGAGCGTGCAGCGCTTCCGGTCCCTCTTTCTCCGCAAAAGCCGTGAGCTCCTCGCGCAACTGAGGCGATCGACTCGTATCTGGAAAAAGGAACTCTCCGAGGACCGCCTTTATGTATAGACCGGTTCCGCCGCTCAAAATGGGCAGATTGCCGCGCTCGTGTATCTGGGCAATGGCTTCCCGGGCCAGATCACGGTAACGGGCGACGTTGAACTCCTCATCCGGATCAACGACGTCGAAAAGATGATGCGGCACTCCTTTCATCTCCGCAGGTGTCGGTTTGGCTGTAGCGATATCGAGTCCGCGGTAGACCTGCATGGAATCCGCACTCACCACTTCGCCTCGAAGGCGCAAAGCCATCTCAATAGCTACGGCCGTTTTTCCCACGGCCGTGGGGCCGACAAGAACGAGCAGCGGCGGCTTGTGTACTTCTTGATTCACGGGGAAACCTCCTTGCGGGCGTTTCGTAGCAGATAGACGATTCTACTGCGACGGCCTCCGCGGATATCATCCCATTCCAAGGTAGTGTGCAACGGGCCGTCTTTTCGGTCTTTGACCACCACGAAACGCCGCGCGACGCTAGAGGCCAGGTCGAGAGTCTCAGTGGTTAAAGAGTCGTAGTTGGCCAGCGGGCGCAAAGGCGCGATGCCGTGACTGGTGGCTACCGGTTCGGAGAACATCGGATCGAAGTAGACGATATCAAAGCTGGCTGGCGGACAGGAAGCGAGAAACTTCTTGTGATCGATATGGCGAACGCGGACTCGGCGCATGGCGATATTGAGTGCCGGATTGTCGCAACAATAGCGGGCTAACCCGTTCTTCAGCAAAAGGGCTAACACCGCTACTGATTCCAGGGCCAGCACCCGGCCTGTAGAGCCTACAACATGCGCACACACCACCGCATCGGAGGCCAGACCGGCCGTACAGTCTAATACGTGGTCACCCGGACGCAGCTGCATCGCTTCCACCATGGGGTCACTGCCGCCGCGTCGAAGGGCGGCCACTCGATTGAGCGCCATGCCCGGGTGGTAATACAACGAGCCGCTTTGGGGCGTCCATACGGAGAGGTTCTCTTCTGTCACAACTAGAACACCGATCACCCGACGGTGCAGGGTGTGCGCGGCAGACTCCATGACTTGCGCCAATGAACGTCCGGCGCGAGGTATATACGGTGCATGCAAAGCGCGCGCATAGCGAGTTGCACGTCGGATATTTTCAGGCGTGGAACGCCGGGAAGTGGTCACTGCTACATCCATAGTATCCTCGCTTAACCGCGACCGAATCTCCTTTCCAGTTCTTGCCGGTCTATGGCGATCATAATCGGGCGCCCGTGGGGACAGGCAAACGGATTGGCGGTCCGCGCCAATTGACTCAGTAAGGCTCGTTGAGCGACCGTTTCAAGGGGTTTGCCGGCTTTGACAGCTGCCTTGCATGCGATCATGGCCGCGGCCTTTTCGCGGCGTCCATCACCGCCTTCGTGCCACATGGAGACGATCTCGACCAAGAGTTCCGCCAAACCCGCTTCGTCAGGTTTATCACTGGCTTCGATCGGAGTTGAACGCAGGATGTATGTCGTTCCGCCAAAGGATTCCATGGCAAATCCCATTTCCGCTAGATCCCGAAGGCGACGTTCTATCATCGCTGCTTCCGTAGGAGAAAAGGTCAATGTCAGCGGTGACAAGAGCATCTGAGCCGCAGACCTTCTGTGACGAGCCAAAACGCTTTCGTAAAGGATGCGCTCATGTGCCACGTGCTGGTCGATCAGCCACAGACCATAGGGACTGGACACGGCAATGAACGTGTTCAGGATTTGCCCCATGGGGGATGCTTGGGAGAGGTATCTTTTTACCGCCTCGGCCTCAGGCGGAATCTCTTCTTCGGCCAGGGGTGATCGCATGTGATCCAACAGCTCTTGCTTGTCCCTATCTGCATGCGTGTCCGCGATCGGTTTGAACTCGGCAGGAAGAGCTTGCGGAGTGCCGCACGATTCCCCGTCTCTGCTCGGTTCTGTCTCTTTGACGAAATCAGCCTCCAATGTATTGGTCGGTGACCACGTCCGTGGTTTATCGGATGAGGCCGCTCTCTTTGTTGGCGTCAGGCGCGGCATCAGATTAGAGCCGTGAAGAGCTGCGCGCACGGCTAGCATGACTTCCCTGAACATATCACTTTCGTGGCGAAACCGCACTTGTGTCTTGGCCGGATGTACATTGACATCTACGAGTGTCGGGTCCACCTCCAGATGCAGTACGGCTATCGGAAAGCGTCGCGTAGGCAACATGTTCTCATAGCCTTTTTCGATGGCGGCACAGATGAGGCGGTCTTGTACCCATCGGCCATTGACAAAGACAGATTCATAGGAACGGTTTGACTTGGTCTCCTCAGGAGGCGAGACATATCCGCTAATGGAGACAACGGCACTCTCCCATTCAACGGGGATCATCTTGCGGGCCAATGGACTTCCGTATATGGAACCGAAAGCGGAAAGCAGATCACTGCTGCCTGGTGTGCGCAGCATGCTGGTATTGTCTCCTATTAGATGAAAGGCGATGCCGGGATGTGCCAGAGCCATGTGGGTGACGTATTCAGCACAGTAACGTTTCTCGGTGGCTGCTTGCTTCATGAACTTCAGGCGAGCAGGTGTGTTATAGAAAAGCCGTCTCACGATTACCGTGGTTCCCGGCGGACCTGCCCAGGGACCTTCTTCATCCACGCGTCCGCCGACGATCTTAAGACGAGTCGCCTCGTTCGTGTCGGCGGTGCGTGAGATGATCTCCACTTCGGAACATGAAGCTATTGACGGCAAGGCCTCGCCGCGAAAACCCAGTGACAGAACACGGACCAGGTCATCGGCGGAGGCGATCTTGCTGGTGGCATGGCGAAGAAAAGCGGTCTTCAGCTCATGACGCCTGATACCGCTGCCGTTGTCCGTAACGCGGATGAACTCCTTGCCGCCTTCACGTATCTCGATTTCGATCTGTCGGGCACCCGCGTCAATGGAGTTTTCGACAAGCTCTTTGACCACGGATGCGGGTCGTTCGACGACTTCTCCGGCAGCGATTTTATTGGCTACATCAGTAGGAAGCACTTGTATGGCGCGCATCAGCCATTCCCTCCTTCGAGTTCTTGGCGAGCACGTTCACGCAAGGTGAAAATCAGTGTGAGCGCTGCCAGGGGCGTCATGTTCTCAGCGTCGATCTCTGCCAGTTCACTTACGAGCGGAGAAGGTGATGGCTCGGGCACGAACAACGGGATTTGCATGGGCGTTACTTCCCGTACCACGTGGCTCTTTGACTGAGACACACCCGATACAGGCGGAACCCCGTCCAAGAGTGAACCGGATACCAGTCGTTGGCTCAGGCGCACATGCTCAGTCGATTCGAGTTCACTCAGAATGCGTCTGGCGGACTCGATGACCTCTTCCGGAAGCCCAGCCAGACGGGCGACTTCGATGCCGTAGCTGCGATCTGCACTGCCGGGTACGATGCGCCGCAAAAAGACTACGTCGCCTTCCTTTTCGGCCACTGCCACGCAGCAGTTATGAACGCGTGGGAGCAGTTGGGCCAGCTCGGTCAACTCGTGATAGTGTGTGGCAAACAGGGTCAGGGGTCGACAGTCAGGTGAGTTGTGCAAGTACTCCGTTACTGCCCATGCAATCGACAACCCGTCAAAAGTACTGGTACCCCTGCCCACTTCGTCGAGTATGACCAGGCTCTTTTCCGTGGCACAATTGAGTATGTGGGCCACCTCATTCATCTCGACCATGAATGTGCTCTGTCCCGTAGCCAGGTCATCAGATGCTCCGACCCGCGTGAAGATGCGGTCCACCAACGTGATATCCGCTGATTCCGCCGGGACGAAAGAGCCGATATGGGCGAGCAAGACCAATAGGGTCGTTTGACGCAAATAGGTGCTTTTGCCTGCCATGTTCGGGCCGGTCAGAATCATGATCTGTCGCTTGGCGGCATCCATGTGAATGTCGTTGGGGACAAATGATCCGTCATCAAGCACCGCTTCCACTACAGGATGACGACCAGCCTTGATGCTGAGACGGCCGGCAGTGTTAATACGCGGTCTGACGTAATGACGATCACGGGCCACCTGGGCCAAAGAGCAATAGACGTCCAGTTCGGCCAGCGCATCGGCCACGACCTGAATGCGCTCGACTTCTTTGGCGACCCGGTCGCGCAATTCACAAAAGAGCTGATACTCAAGCTCCGTTACTCGTTCTTCAGCGCCGAGAATAAGGGCTTCCTTTTCTTTCAACTCGGGAGTGACAAAGCGCTCGGAGCCCGCCAAGGTTTGCTTGCGTTCGTAATGCTCCGGCACTAGGTTGAGATTGGCTCGGGTTACTTCGATATAGTAGCCGAAGACCCTGTTGAAACCCACCTTGAGCGACTTGATCCCCGTTTTTTCCCGTTCCTGCTGTTCCAGATCCGAGATCCAGGCCTTTCCGTCACGTTGCGCCTCACGCAAGCGATCCACTTCGTCGTTGAAACCGGGACGGATGAGCCCACCTTCTTGAATCGAGACGGGAGGGCTTTCAACTAGCGCCTCTTCGATCATCTGGGCGATATCACTGCAAGGATCGAGGCGTTTGAGCAAAGAACGCAACGAGGGGACCTGGGCTACCTCCTCAACAAGAGGCAGTATGGCCGGTAGTTGTCGCAATGAGCGAGCTAAGGCGTTCATATCGCGCCCATTGGCGGTACGCAGAGCCACGCGGCTGGCCAGACGAGGCAGATCATATACCTTCTTGAGAAGTTCACGAAGCTCACTACGCGCCAGATCGGCCTCGGTAAGGCCTTCTACGGCATCCAGGCGGTGGTTTATGGCATCGCCGTTCAGCAAGGGTTGTTCCAGCCAGGTTTTTAACAGACGGGCACCCATGGGGGTACGCGTTTGGTCCAGTACCCAGAGCAATGTAGCGTGGCGTTCACCGTCACGCAGAGTACGAGTC
>LSQX01324600.1_pt1 | contig 29194 bp, 25 predicted proteins | sample 654561 | NCBI WGS metagenome assembly LSQX01 (sample SAMN04489861, study PRJNA283612) | anaerobic digester metagenome | isolation source: 4 biogas reactors fed with cattle manure at either 37C or 55C with and... | place: Denmark: Kongens Lyngby | collected 2014 | reverse complement strand
TCCTCGTTATTTTTAAACTAAATTGGCTTGCCGGAGCAAGCCAATTTGAAGACATAAAATTATTCAATAAGATTTTTACTAAGAAAATATCTTAGAAGTCGAATTGATTCATGGTGTTGTCTTCACCAGAGGCTTTAAGAGCCGCATCACCTGCGAAGTATTCTTTATGATTGTCACCGATATCAGAGCCAGCCATGTTTTGGTGTTTAACGCAAGCAATACCCTGACGGATTTCTTCACGCTGTACACCTTTAACATAAGCAAGCATCGCTTCCTCGCGAGAGAAGTAGCCTTTAGCTAAGTTGTCGGTGGAAAGAGCAGCAGTGTGGTAAGTCGGTAAAGTGATCAAGTGATGGAAAATACCTGCATGAGCTGAACCGTCTTTCTGGAAGCTGCTGATTAGCAGGTCTGCTTCATTACCCAGGTCTGTACCATCATAATCAACACTCATTAAGTTGTCACGATTATAGGCAGAAACGTCTTTGCCTGCTTCAACCCACTTGTCATAGACTTGTTGACGGAAGTTTAACGTCCAGTTAAATGATGGGCTGTTGTTATAAACCAGTTTAGCATTAGGCACTACGTCACGGATTCGGTCAACCATGGCCTTAATTTGGCCTACGTGAGGCTTTTCAGTCTCAATCCAAATCATGTCTGCGCCATTTTGTAGTGAGGTAATGCAGTCTAAAACACAGCGGTCCTCACCTGTACCGGCGCGGAACTGGAAGAGGTTGCTCGCCAAGCGTTTAGGACGTAACAATTTGCCTTCACGCTTAATGATAACGTCGCCATTGCCTAATTGATCAGCTGAAATTTCCTCACAATCCAGATAGCTATTGTACTGATCGCCTAAATCACCCGGCTCGTTAGTAACTGCGATTTGTTTGGTTAAGCCTGCTCCCAGGGAATCAGTACGGGCCACAATAATACCGTTAGCAATACCCAACTCCAGGAAAGCATATCGAACAGCGTTAATTTTTGCTAAGAAATCACTATGAGGCACAGTTACTTTACCGTCTTGGTGACCGCATTGCTTTTCATCAGACACTTGGTTTTCGATCTGAATAGCACAAGCACCGGCTTCAATCATTTTTTTAGCAAGTAAGTAAGTCGCTTCAGCGTTACCAAAACCGGCATCGATGTCAGCAATAATAGGTACTACATGAGTTTGGTGGTTGTTGATTTGCTCGAGAATGCTGGCTTCTTTGGTCTTGTCGCCTGCAGCACGCGCATCATCAAGTGCCGTGAATAATAAATCTAATTCACGAGCATCCGCTTGGCGTAAGAAAGTATAAAGCTCTTCGATAACATCAGATACCGTGGTTTTCTCATGCATTGATTGGTCAGGTAAAGGACCGAATTTAGAGCGTAGGGCAGCAATCATCCAGCCGGACAAATAGAGATATTTTTTATCGGTGGTTTTAAAATGCTTTTTGATTGAAATTAGCTTTTGTTGAGCAACGAAACCGTGCCAGCAACCTAAAGACTGGGTGTACTTGGATGGATCTGCATCATACTCCTCCATGTCTTTGCGCATAATGTCTGCCGTATATTGAGCGATTTCCAAACCGTTTTGAAAGCGATTCATCATGCGCATACGTGCAACTGCTTCAGCACCAATCGCGTGCCAGCTAGTGCCGGCTTGCTTGATTTCTTCTTGAGCTTTTTGTACTTCTGATTGATAAGTTTGAGACATAGTACTCTCCGTTTATTTATAAAGAAAAAATTGTTGCATGGCAATTTAAAGTGTCTAGTCAAGCAATATATTTTTGGTCTTGTACAAGACTTAAAGTCTTGATATTGCTGCTTTATGACAGGTCTTATATAAAACATAAGACTTATTGATGCATAGCAATAAATTAGCTTATTTTTTTTCTGTTGTAAATAGTGCTAACCCTATAGATTGCGCAAACAAGGGTAATCCATTAGTTGCTGAGTTGTTAATGCTTGTACTGGGAGAGTTGTTAAAGAAATAAGAGGTAATGAAAACTTATTAATAGTAAAAGAGGCAAGTGCAGAAGGTGCAAGCAAGAAGTAAAAGACCTTCATAATAAAATTATTATGAAGGTCTTTAAATATGGCGCGCCCGGCAGGATTTGAACCCACGACCCCTTGGTTCGTAGCCAAGTACTCTAATCCAACTGAGCTACGGGCGCTGAATTGATTACTATATAGTATATAAATGTATTTGTGAAGTTTATTTATTTAAAACATCTAAATAGTTTAGACTTTGTTGTTTTTTTGTTTGTTATCATGGTCTAAGTACTGTGGGTATATACCTACATATTAGATTAGTTATTTATAATATATGATATATCCACTTTTGATGAGGCTTTATGCAAAACCAAACTGGTGAAACTGGAAGCGCCAATATCGAGCACACTGGTGTGCCGACTAAGCATCTTAGTATGAACATTGGCGGAATGACATGCGCTTCGTGTGTAGCACGAGTAGAGCGTTTTGTTGGACGAATGGATGGCGTGACGTCGGTTAATGTCAATCTTGCAACAGAAAGAGCAGATATTGATATTGATCCGAGTTCTTCAGTTAGTTCAGAAGATATCGCTGCAGTGATTAAAAAAGCGGGTTATAGCGTTGAATCAATTTCTCAATCTGAGCCAATTGAGGGCACCGCTAAGCATTTCAGCTTGGCTGTTGGTGGTATGACGTGCGCCTCGTGTGTCGCGCGCGTTGAGCGATTTGTTGGCCGTATGGATGGCGTAAGTCAAGTAGCTGTTAACTTGACAACCGAAAGAGCTGAAATTACGCTTGAATCGGGTACAAACACCACTGTTGATGATGTGATTGCTGTTGTTAATAAAGCCGGTTTTGATGCACATGTGATTAAACAGTCTCAGCAACTAAGTGAGTCTAGTGTTTCAGAGTCAGGTGATAGTTCATGGGTTGAGGAGTTATCACAGCGTAAGGAGCAAGAGGAAAGCGTGTTAAAGCGTGACTTAATCATTGCTGTGCTTTTAACGCTACCAGTTTTCATTTTGGAAATGGGTTCTCATATGATCCCTGCCATGCATCATTGGGTTATTGACAATATAGGTTTGCAAAACAGTTGGTATTTTCAATTTGTTTTAACCACATTAGTTTTGATTTTTCCAGGTAGGCGCTTCTATCAGTTAGGGATTCCCGCTTTGTTAAGATTGGGACCTGATATGAACTCTCTAGTAGCTGTCGGAACCTTGGCAGCCTATGGCTATTCGGTAGTAGCTACTTTCTTCTCCTTTTTATTACCAGAAGCTTCTGTCCACGTTTATTATGAGTCTGCTGCGGTCATAGTGACGTTAATATTATTTGGCCGTTATTTAGAGGCCAAAGCCAAGGGTCGTACTTCTGAAGCTATTAAACGTTTAGTCGGTTTACAGCCCAAAGAAGCTCGAGTTCAGCGAGAGGGTGAGTGGGTACAGATTCCCATTCGTGAGGTTCAAGAGGGCGATGTTATTCAGGTCCGTCCAGGTGAGCGCATTGCAGTGGATGGTATTCTCCTGGAGGGTCAGAGCTTTGTCGATGAATCGATGATTAGCGGTGAACCTATTCCGGTTGAAAAATCTGTTGATAGTGAGGTAGTTGGCGGTACGGTTAATCAGCAAGGCGCTTTTATATTTAAAGCGACTGCCGTTGGCGTAAAAACTGTACTGTCGCAAATTATTAATTTAGTTGAACAGGCTCAAGGCTCAAAGCTACCTATTCAGTCTGTGGTCAATAAAGTTACTTATTGGTTTGTGCCTACAGTGATTGGTCTGGCGATTTTGACTTTTGTTGTGTGGATGATCTTTGGTCCAAGTCCTGCCTTAACCTTGGCGCTAGTTAATGCCGTTGCTGTGCTTATTATTGCTTGTCCTTGTGCAATGGGCTTGGCTACACCGACTTCTATTATGGTGGGCACGGGTCGTGGGGCAGAGATGGGGGTGCTGTTTCGCAAGGGCGAAGCTTTACAAACATTGCGTGATGCCAAGGTGGTGGCTGTCGATAAGACTGGTACCTTGACCCTGGGTCGTCCGACAATGACTGATTTAGAGCTTAATCAGGGCTTTGTACGCAAAGAGGTTTTAGCCTTAATTGCTGCCGCTGAGCAGCAGTCCGAACATCCTATCGCTCATGCTATCGTGCAAGCAGCTGTAGCAGAGGGTATCGAGCTAGCAACGATTTCTCAGTTTGAATCTATTACGGGCATGGGTATTAGGACCTTAATCAATGGCACTAAGGTAGAGATTGGTGCCGACCGCTTTGTAAAATCATTGGGTTTAGACCCTAGTTATTTTGATGACATTGCTTTACGCTTAGCGCATGAAGGCAAATCACCTATGTATGCTGTTATCGATGACAAACTAGCGGCGATTATTGCTGTCTCGGATCCGATTAAGGACAGTACGCCTGAGGCGATTAAGGCTCTTCATGATTTAGGTCTTAAAGTGGTCATGATTACTGGCGATAAGAGACAAACAGCAGAAGCCATCGCTAAGCGTTTGGATATTGACGAGGTGATTGCGGAAGTGATGCCTGAGGGTAAGTTAGAGCAGATAAAATTGCTACGCGAGAAACATGGTTCTGTGGCTTTTGTAGGTGATGGTATTAATGATGCTCCGGCCTTGGCAGAGGCAGATGTTGGTATTGCCATTGGTACAGGTACCGATGTGGCAATGGAGGCAGCGGATGTCGTGCTAATGTCCGGTAGCTTAAAGGGTGTGCCTAATGCTATTGCTTTATCAAAAGCGACGATTAAAAATATCCACCAAAATCTATTTTGGGCCTTTGCCTATAATACGGCGCTGGTTCCTGTGGCTGCGGGCGTACTGTATCCTGCCTATGGGGTATTGCTATCGCCAATGTTCGCAGCTGGTGCAATGGCTCTCTCTAGTGTCTTTGTTTTAAGTAATGCGCTGCGCTTAAAAACTTTTAAAGCACCGGTGTTTGATTAAAAAAGCTAAGGGTGAAAGCTTAATGTCTTTCACCCTTTATAGTGACAGTTAATTCAAACTTCTAATCAGACCAACTGCTAGGCCCTCTATAGCGAAATCATCTTGTGAGGTGACGATAATAGGCTCAAAATTTTGATTTTCAGCGATTAAAGAAATGCTTTTGCTGCCTTTTTCAAAACGTTTGACTGTCACCTCATCATTAATACGTGCAACAACAATTTGGCCATTGTGAGCGGATTGGGTTTTTTTAACAGCAAGTAAATCACCGTCATAAATACCTATGTCAATCATGGATTCACCTCTCACGCGTAGTAGGTAATCGGCTTTGTCTTCAAACATGGCAGGATCGACGGGGAGCTCTTTTTCGATATGCTCTTGGGCTAGTATAGGGCTACCTGCTGCCACACGTCCGATAAGTGGTAGTGTAATGAGGTTGTCAAGGGCAGGAGCTGTGTTGCTGCTGTCGATTGCATTAGTTTTGGCTGGTTTTGGATCGTCTAATTCTGGATTTAGGCGAATACCGCGTGAAGTCCCAGGAGTTAAAATAATTGCGCCCTTTTTGGCGAGTGCTTTTAAATGATCTTCAGCCGCATTGGCTGAGCGGAAACCTAGACCCTTAGCAATTTCAGCGCGAGTCGGCGGAAAGCCGGTACGGCGAATATTGCTTTTGATTAGGTCAAAGACCTCTTGCTGTCGGGCGGTGAGTTTGATGCTCATATCATTCCAAAATAAAAAAATGACTGTACGGATGTACAGTCATTTTCTATCATAATGACGATAAATGCAAGTTTAATTTAAAGTGAGCTTAATTTAAACTTTAAAGAACAGCAGCAATTGACTTGGCAACATAGTTGATATTTTTTGAGTTAAGCGCGGCGACACAAATGCGACCCGAACCTACTGCATAAATCGCGAACTCTTCACGTAAGCGGTCTACTTGTGCCTTAGTTAGACCAGAGAAGGAGAACATGCCGTTTTGCTTTAAAACGAAACTAAAGTCCTGCTCTACACCTGCAGCTTTGATATTTGCCACTAATTGTTCGCGCATAGATTGGATTCGTACGCGCATAGCACTAAGTTCATCTTCCCACAGTTTAAATAACTCAGGCGAGTTAAGTACGGCAGCGACAATTGTTGCACCATGGGTAGGCGGGTTAGAGTAGTTGGTACGAATGACAGTTCTCACTTGGCTTAAAACCTTTTCAGCCAAGTCTTGAGTTTTTGTAGTAAGCGTCAAAGCACCAACACGTTCGCCATAGAGCGAAAATGATTTTGAAAAAGAAGAACTTACAAATATCTCAACGCCGGCATCGGCAAATAAGCGAACGACTTGAGCGTCTTCGTTTAGACCTGCACCAAAGCCTTGATAAGCGATATCCAAGAAAGGAATTAAATTGCGAGTCTTAACAATTTCCAGAATTTCTTGCCATTGCTCTAAGGTAGGATCTACGCCGGTAGGGTTGTGACAGCAGGCATGTAAAATGATGATGCTTTTAGCATCTAAGCTCTCTAGGCGAGATTTCATGGCAGCAAAATCTAAGCCGTGGGTCTCAGCTGAATAATATGGATAAGTTTCTACCGTAAAGCCAGCATCCTCAAAGATTGCTTCGTGATTTTGCCAACTCGGATTGCTAATATAAACCTTAGAGTTTGGTGTCAATTTTTTTAAGAAGTCAGCACCAATTTTAAGTGCACCTGTGCCGCCTATGGTTTCTACCGTGACCGCACGACCCTGAGCAATAAGGGGTGAGTCAGCACCTAATAGCAACGTTTGAGCGGCCTTGTTATAAGAAGCAATGCCCTCAATTGGTAAATAACCACGAGGACTGGCGCTTTCGAAATGCTGTTGTTCAGCTGCACGTACAGCTTTGAGTAATGGTAAATGACCATTATCATCACTATAAACACCAATACCTAAGTTGACCTTGTTTGCACGGCTATCGACGTTAAACTGTTCGTTAAGGCCTAAAATAGGATCGTCTGGGGCCATTTCCACATGTTGGTAGAGACTACTCATCGTATGTACACACCTGATTTTTGAAAAAAGAGAAAATAAAAGCGATAATGAAGGATTATCTTCACGATACTTCACGCAACACGTAATTATAACAAATGAATAAATGAACCAAGCAAAATTCATAGAATTTCCCAATAGCCCTTTTCAGCTTTATCAACCATTCCCGCCGGCAGGTGACCAACCCGCCGCGATTGATGCCTTGGTTGAAGGGGTTGAGGACGGTTTAATGTTCCAGACGCTATTAGGTGTAACTGGTTCAGGCAAGACCTATACGATGGCCAATACCATTGCCAGAACTGGTAGGCCGGCCTTGGTTTTAGCACCAAATAAAACCCTGGCGGCTCAACTTTATGCAGAAATGCGTGAGTTTTTTCCGCGCAATGCAGTGGAGTATTTTGTTTCTTACTATGATTACTATCAGCCTGAGGCTTATGTGCCGTCGCGTGATTTGTTCATTGAAAAGGACTCTTCAGTCAATGAACATATTGAGCAAATGCGATTGTCTGCAACTAAGAGTCTCTTAGAAAGGCGTGACACAATTGTGGTTGGAACGGTATCAACAATTTATGGTATCGGTAACCAAAGCGACTACCATGCCATGATCTTATTGCTTAGAAGAGGTGATGAGATTCCCCGCAATGAGCTTTTGGCGCGTTTAGTAGCGATGCAATACGAGCGCAATGATATGGAGTTTAGTCGCGGTACCTTTAGAGTACGGGGCGATGTGATCGATGTATTCCCATCGGAAAACGCCGAGCTCGCAGTACGTTTGAGTATGTTTGATGATGAAATCGAAACGATTGAGTTGTTTGATCCGCTAACAGGCAGGGTACGACAAGAGATTCCACGCTTTACGATTTATCCTAGCTCTCACTTTGTGACTCCTAGAGAGACTATCCTACGAGCGATGGAAACGATTAAAGAAGAGCTCCGTGAGCGTAAGCAGTATTACTATGACCAAGGTATGTTAGTAGAAGCACAGCGTATTGAGCAGCGCACTTTGTTTGATCTTGAAATGATGCAAGAGCTCGGTTTTTGTAAGGGTATTGAGAACTACTCCAGGCATTTGTCAGGAGCTGCGCCTGGTGAGCCACCAGCAACCTTGATTGACTATTTACCCCAAGATGCTTTGATGTTCTTTGATGAGAGTCATGTCATGATGGGGCAGTTGCGGGGCATGTATAGAGGAGATCGTTCACGTAAGGAAACCTTGGTGCAGTTTGGCTTTAGACTACCTTCAGCACTTGATAATAGACCTCTCAAAATAGAAGAGTTTGAGCAACGGATGCGTCAAAGCATCTTTGTATCAGCTACACCTGCTGATTATGAAAAAGAACGTTCTGATCAAGTTGTCGAACAAGTGGTACGACCAACCGGTTTGGTTGATCCCGTGATTGAAGTACGGCCGGCACTGACTCAGGTGGATGATTTGTTAGGTGAAGCCAAAGAGCGTATTGCAGTGGGTGAGCGTATATTGGTTACAACCTTGACTAAGCGCATGGCTGAAGATCTGACTGAGTATTTAGAAGAAAATGGACTCAAGGTACGATATTTACACTCTGATATTGACACTGTTGAGCGGGTGGAGATTATTCGTGATTTACGACTTGGGATCTTTGATGTGTTGGTAGGAATCAACTTATTAAGAGAGGGATTAGATATTCCTGAAGTGTCTTTAGTAGCGATTTTAGATGCTGATAAAGAAGGGTTCCTCCGTTCTGATCGTAGCTTGATTCAAACGATTGGTCGTGCTGCTCGTAACCTTAATGGTAAGGCTATCTTGTACGCGGATCGGATTACAGATTCGATGGCACGCGCGATGGATGAAACTGAGCGTCGTCGGATCAAACAAATGAGTTTTAATGAGGAGCATGGAATTATTCCAGTCGGCGTTAAAAAAGAAGTTAAAGAAATGATTGATGGTGTTATGGCACCGGTTGATGACTCGACTGTGAGCTTTAAAACTGAGGACTTGAAGCGTTTTGTTAATGATGAAAAAGCCCTCAGCCGTGAGCTGAAGCGTCTAGAAAAAGCCATGATGGATCATGCTAAAAACTTGGAGTTTGAGCAAGCTGCTGCAGTTCGTGACCAGTTGCAAAGGCTAAAGCAAGAAGTTTTGTTAAACTCATAAAGACCGCCTAATCTTAGTCTGCTAATCCATGTATGATTAGTTTTTCAATAGTTTTTAGAATTTTGTATCAATGCGAATTACGCCGCTTTCAAAGAAAATAATTGTAGTTATCATCGCCGTTACCTTTGCCTTAGTGGCTATAGCGGGATTAGTGCCCCATGGTGAAAGGTTGCCAAAGAACGTGACCGAGATGCATGCTGATGTATTGGAGGGCGAGGCTTTAGAGGCTTTAAATAAGCAAAAGCAAGAGGAAGCACTGATCCGCTCTTTAACTAATTTCTCACATGATATCGATAGTCATCTATTAAGCGAAGGAGAGGTGCTTTATACCGGTTATATCAAGGGGGCGGGTAATGCAATTTTCCATTTCAATGCACATGTAGAGCAGGAGTTGGTAGCGGAGTTGGCCGAGCAGGAAAGTCAATTATTTGAATTGCTTCTTTTTAACAACTTTAATAGTAGCGTATTTACTTTAATTAGCGGTCAGCCTTTTAAAATTCCTAGTAATGGTCTTTATGAGCTACGTATCGTCTATCGTAGTCATATTGAAGCAACTCAAGCAGTAGAAGCTGACAAGCATCAAGCTGTTCCTCAAGCATTTCATTTAACGTTGAAATTAGATTGATTTTTAGAGAGATAAGTTATGAAAAATAAACCGTTAGCGGTTATCGTTTTTGAAGACGATGGTAACGAAGCCGTGCAGACGCTCTGGGAGACGATTGAGCAATTACAAAAAAAAGGTTTAAAAGTTGGTGGTTTGCTCAATAAAAGAGATGATCAGGGTGGCTATATTGGTGAAGTCATTTGTTCTATCAGTGATGATCGAGAGTATCGGATTTTAGTGGATCGAGGTACAGGAGCCAGTGGCTGTAGATTGGATAGTGTAGCTTTGGCTGAGTCCAGTGCTGTGCCAAGAGAGGCGCTGGACCAGGGGATTGATGTGTTGGTAATCAATAAATTCGGTATTGCGGAAGCTGAGGGTGGTGGCTTGGTTGCTGAAATCAGTCGTGCCGTCAGCGAGGGAGTGCCTGTGCTATCTACAGTTCATGATAAGTATGCTGAGCAATGGCGTAGCTTTAGTGGAGATTTGGGTATAGAGCTTTTCCCAATGGTCGAGGAGGTAGAGGCTTGGCTCGAGGCGCAATTAGCAGAGGTTTAGTATGTATAAGAGAATAATCTATCCTGCGCTAAATACTGCTCAGTGGTATAGAGAGTACATGGAGCAAGTTTCTTTTGCGGAGCAACCGTCGAGCTCTTGGGATAAGCGCGCTCACTCTATGCAGAAAAAAGGTAATTCAAGCTCTAAGTATCTTGATTTTTTTATAGATAGCATGAGTTTAGATGGTGTCTCTACTGTTTTGGATGTGGGTTCAGGTACAGGTACTTTAGCTCTTCATCTAGCTCCTCAAGTAGAGCATGTTTACTGCTTAGACTATAGTCGTGTGATGCTTGATTATGTAGAGCTCAATGCGCGCGAAGCAGGCTTGGACAACATAAGTACTATTCATTTATCCAAAGAAGATGATTGGCAAGGTGTAGTGCCAGAAGTGGATGTGCTTTTATCTTCGCGTTCAGGTTTAGATGCGGATATTCAATGTTTATTTGAGAAGTTTCACTGCTATGCTAAGCGCCATGTATATTTTTCTTATTTAGTCGGCGGTCGCTTTGATCAACCGGAAATTTCTAAGCTATTGAATCAGGAAAAAAAGCCATTTGCTGATTATATTCATATCATCAATATACTTTACGAAATGGGTATCGACCCTGAGCTAAGCTTTGTAAGTGCGCCGGGGCGTTTGCAGAGTTGCAAGGACGAAGAGCATTTTATAGAGTTGGTTACAACTCGTTATGGTGAGTTGGGAGTTAGTGAGATTAGCGCACTAAGAGATTTTTATCAAAAAGAGCATGCGCATTTTATTAAAGATAAATATGCCATGAAATGGGCCTTAATTAATTGGCCCGTGCCAGAAAAAGAATAGAAAAGGCCTCTAATTTAGAATTTTAGAGGCCTTTTGGAAATATTATTTTTTCTCACCACCCAGTGCAGTTGTCAGATCCTCTAGTAAACCCGAGAACTCTTTACACATCAATGTCATATCGGCTTCAAAACGTTCAATGTTATCAGCGCCCGTTGGGTTTCGTTGTTCATCTAAAATTTCTAAGGCTTGAATGCGCTTGATTTCTAAAGTGTCGTGAAGGACAAAGCTCACCCGATCACGCCAAGTAAGTCCCAGTTTAGTGACAACTTTGCCACTTTCAATATGCTTTGATACTTCTTCTTGACTAGGAATGACATTAGTAAAGCGCACAGTAGCACGGTCTTCTTGAGTTGATTTAAACTCTGTTTGTGGTTCAATATTGAAGCCTTCAGTTGCTTCATCACTGAAAATCCACTCGGTCATTGCTGTACTGGGAGAAACTTCAGTCATAAAAGATTGGATAGGTACAGGGTCCAAGGCTTTGACGAGTAGAGAAATAACCTCATCGGCTTTAGAGGCAGTGCCGGCATCTATATATAACCAATGATTTTCCAGATCTAAACACACGCGTGTTTGGCGGAAAATACTAAAGGCTTTAGGAATTAGGGTGTCTGTGACCATTTCCTTGATTTCGCGCATTTGTTTGCGACCAGGTTTATAGCCTTGTTGCTCTTCAATTTCGATGGCTTTTTCACGGGCGAATTGATTGATAACGCTTGCCGGTAGTAGCTTTTTCTCGGCTTGTAAAGTCAGAAAATAATATTGCCCAAGCTCATAAACTAGGCCACTATCCTCAAGTGGATTAACCCAGCCTAATTTAGTGTCCTGACCTGGGCTGCCCTCAATAAATGCATTGGCTTGGAGCTTTTCCTCTAGGTCTTGTGCCGTTATCGTCCAGTCGGGATTAAGACGGAATAGTTTAAGATTTTTGAACCACATATTTTTCCCAAGTTTTTCCAAAAGGCTAAGTGTAGCATTTTGAGATTAAGTCGCAAGAAAAATACAGGGGGTGGATAAAACTAGCAACACTGTGTAAATATACAGTATAATCAGTGGCATAATAACTGCATCGTAGCAGAGTAGTACTTGCTACTGTAGTACCAGATTTTTTATAAGGAAACTTTGCATGAGTACAAAAGCAAATAAAGCGGCTAATGATGAGCGTTCAAAAGCCTTATCAGCTGCCTTGTCACAAATTGAGAAGCAATTTGGTAAGGGCTCCGTGATGCGCTACGGGGATAATGAGATCCAGCATGACATTCAAGTTGTATCTACAGGTTCTTTAGGTTTAGATATTGCTTTAGGAGTCGGTGGGTTACCGCGTGGCCGAGTGATTGAGGTGTATGGTCCTGAGTCTTCCGGTAAGACTACTTTGACGCTACAAGTGATTGCTGAGATGCAAAAACTTGGTGGGACTTGTGCTTTTATTGATGCAGAGCATGCTTTAGATGTCCAGTATGCTAGCCGTTTAGGTGTGAATCTTGAGGACTTGCTAATCTCACAACCTGATACCGGTGAGCAGGCTCTTGAGATTACTGATGCCTTAGTGCGTTCGGGTTCTGTTGATTTAATCGTTATTGACTCTGTTGCTGCATTAACTCCTCGTGCCGAGATTGAGGGTGATATGGGCGATAGCCTACCTGGTTTGCAAGCTCGTTTGATGAGCCAAGCATTGCGTAAACTGACTGCTTCAATCAAACGCACCAATTGCATGGTTATCTTTATTAACCAGATACGCATGAAGATCGGTGTTATGTTCGGTAGCCCTGAAACTACTACTGGTGGTAATGCCTTAAAGTTTTATTCATCCGTGCGTTTAGATATTCGTCGTATCGGCTCTATCAAAAAGGGTGATGAGATTGTTGGTAATGAGACACGAGTCAAGGTTGTTAAAAACAAAATTGCTCCTCCATTTAAGCAAGCTGAATTCGATATTATGTATGGTACCGGTATTTCACGTGAGGGCGAGATTATAGATCTGGGTGTCAAGGCTGATATTGTTGATAAGGCCGGCGCTTGGTATAGCTATGATGGCACTCGTATCGGTCAGGGCAAGGATAATGTCCGTGAGTACCTACGCGAAAACCCTGCGATGGCGGTAGATATAGAGAATAAGATCCGCGAGAACCTTGGCCTCATTGAGCGTGCGATTACGATTGAACCGGTCGAAGACGCTGATGTTGATTCTCCCGACGAGCAATAGTTTTCCGAGTTAAGAGTTAAAGTTAAGAGTTAATTTAATGACTTCTAGAGATGGTGATAGTACAGCGGAGTATAGCTCCTTAGCTGAGGAATTAGCGGCTAAGTCTGTAGATAGTACTAAGCAAAAGTCTGAGGTTAATCTTTTGGCCAAGGCTGTTGCTCTTCTATCTAGTCGAGAATACTCTGAAAAAGGGCTTAGAGAGAAACTTCAGCGTTATACCGATGATCTTGATGCTATTAATGCAGTTATAAGCAGATTGCAACGTGAGAATTGGCAGTCTGATGAGCGCTTTGTTGAGACTTTTGTCCAGAGTAGGGAGCATCGCTGGGGCAATCAGAAGATTCTTCAAGCTTTGTCACAACATGACCTTGATAGCGAGCAGTTAGGCGAACTTAAAGAAGATCTTAAGGACTCGGAGTACCAGAGAGCGCGTGATATATGGATTAAGCGCTTTGGTAGCAAATACGGGGTTGATCTTTATGATGCTGAGGATTCAGTTGATTATGAATCTTTAGACGAGACTGAGCGGCAGAGTTTTGAAGAGCAGGCTAAAGACAGGGCTAAACAAATGCGCTTTTTGGCTTCCAGAGGCTTTAGTGCGGATGTTGTTTATAGGGTAGTTAATTCTCGTGGAGCCCCTGAGGAAGATTAATTCTAATTTTTAGCTTTTGTCATTTCATGAAAAAACGGACTAAGAAATTATATTTCTTAGTCCGTTTTCGTTATTTAAGGAGTAGTTTAATTACTCGCCTAAAATACGCGTGGCTTCAGCCTTAACTCGTTCAGGAGCAGTGCCACCAATATGATTACGAGCATTGACAGAACCCTCTAGGGTGAGCACATCAAACACATCCTCTTCGATGCGATTATCAAAGGCTTTAAGCTGTGCCAAGTCTAAATCAGCGAGATCACAGTTTAAGTCTTCACATTTACGTACCGCAAGAGCGACAGCCTCATGAGCGTCACGGAAAGGTAGTCCTTTTTTAACCAGGTAATCAGCCAGGTCAGTTGCTGTAGAGAAGCCCTGTAAAGCGGCAGCACGCATATTGTCAGGCCTAACAGTGATACCATCCACCATGTCCACGAAGATCGTCAAAGTATCACGCAAAGTATCAGCTGTATCAAATAAACCTTCTTTGTCTTCTTGGTTGTCCTTGTTGTAGGCTAAAGGTTGTGCCTTCATAAGTGTTAATAAAGCAGTTAAGTGACCATAGACACGACCGGTTTTGCCACGAGCTAGTTCAGGTACATCAGGGTTTTTCTTTTGCGGCATGATGGAGCTGCCGGTGCAGAAACGATCAGCTAGCTGAATAAAGCCGAAGCGTGGACTCATCCAAATAATTAATTCTTCAGATAAACGTGAGATATGCATCATAATCATGCTACTTACGGCGCAAAACTCAATCGCAAAATCACGATCAGATACTGCGTCTAGGGAGTTTCGGCAAACTGCTTCAAAACCTAAGTTGCTGGCAGTGCGTTCGCGGTCAATAGGGTAGGATGTCCCAGCTAAGGCAGCAGCGCCGAGCGGTGAGCGATTAACACGACGACGGCAGTCTTCCAGGCGTTCGGCATCACGGCCGAACATTTCAGCATAGGCTAATAGATGGTGGCCGAAAGTGACTGGCTGTGCAACTTGTAAATGAGTAAAACCTGGCAAAATCACAGCATGGTTGTCTAAGGCGACTTGAGCCAAGGCCTTGCGTAATTCTTTAACCAATTTGATTAAGGTGTCAATTTCTTCACGTAACCATAAGCGCATATCTGTTGCTACTTGGTCATTACGAGAACGACCAGTATGCAAACGCTTACCGGCGTCACCGATCAGTTCAACCAGTCTTTTCTCAATATTTAAATGAACATCCTCAAGATCAAGTGACCATTCGAATTCGCCAGCCTCAATCTCTTTGATAATAGTTGCCATGCCGGCTTGGATTTGCTGTAAATCTTCTTGGCTAATTACGTCAACATGAGCCAACATCTCTGCATGGGCTAAAGAGCCTTGAATGTCAAAAGCAGCCAGGCGCTTGTCGAAGTTGACGGAGGCCGTATATCGCTTTACTAAGTCAGAGACCGGTTCATTAAAACGAGCTGACCAAGCTTTGGCTTTATTATCAAATTGGTTTTGGGTGTTGTTATCTGGGGTAGTAGAATCAGTCATGTAATTGAAAATATCTGTAAAATAGAATAGCGATTAGCGAGCAGCTTAAAGCACTGATGAATAATTTTTGGCTGGTACTTTAGAAACTGTCAACATTTAATTATAAAGGCTTTACTCGCTGACTTATGAAAACACTATTTTATTTGTGAAAATGTTATGACTATGACTCCTTTGACTATTGCTGTGGTTCAGGCTAAATTTGCTACCGCGGATTTAGCGGTCAATATTCAAAAAATTATTGCTATTGCTAAAACTGTTCACGATAAAGGTGTTGAGCTATTGGTTTTGCCTGAGCTTGCCTTATCTGGCGTTGCTCTGCAGGATTTAGTTTCACGGGAAGCTTTTTTGTTACAACAACAAGAGTCACTAGAGAGCTTAGCTACTGAACTTACTCGATTCGCTGGTTTAACTGTAGTTGTAGGACACCTTGGTGCGACTGAAGATAAGCTTTTCAATAGTGTTTCTGTCTTGGCTGAAGGTGAAATTAAGCAAACACATCATAAACTATCATCTAGAAGAGATAAGTTGTTAGGCAGCACATTTTATTTTGATGAGGCTCCGAGTGTAGAGCAAAACATTTTAAGGCTTAAGGAACATAGCTTTGCGCTTGTCATTGGTAATGATATTTGGCGCGAGGGTTACCTACAAGCTTTATCAAGGCAAGAAGTGCAGAGTATTTTGTTGCTTGATGCGACACCGTACCATGTGGGTCGCATGGTAGAGTTTCAGAAGAGCTTGTCGGATCAGTTAGTAGATGAGCAGTTTAACCTCTTCTACACCAATCATGTAGGTGGGCATGATGAGTTGATTTACGAGGGGCGTTCATTTTTACTTAATAATGAAAACGAGTTGCAAGTTGAAATTGACCATTTTGTAGAGGCAGTAGCAATTTATCAGTTAACTGCAGATAACACATGGTCATGCCTGGAAGTCCAAGAGTTAGCATTTAGTGGGAATAAGAAAGTTGATACAAGCACTCTGGATTTGCTCTATCAAACAAGTGAATCGCTAGAGTCCGAGGTTTGGCGTGCTTTAGTTCTGAGTACCAGTGATTTTTTAAAAAATAGCGGTATTAACAAAACAATGCTTGGCTTATCAGGTGGTATGGATTCAGCTTTAGTGCTGGCAGTGCTCTATGATGCTCTTGGTCCTGAAAATATTACCGCCGTGATGCTCTCATCACAGTATACTTCTCAACTCTCTTTGGACTTAGCAGAGGATATGGCAGGGCGTTTGGGTGTAACTTACCATAATATAGGCATTGAGCCTATGTTTAATGCTTATATGAAAGGGCTTGCTCCTGTTTTTGGAGAGTTGCCGGCAGATACTACGGAGGAAAATCTCCAAGCCAGAATTCGCGGTGTCATTCTTATGGCTTTGTCTAATAAATTGGGTGGAATGATTATTTGCAGTGGCAATAAATCTGAAGCTGCCACTGGTTATAGCACGCTTTATGGCGATACGATTGGCGGATTCGCAGTACTTAAAGATGTGCCTAAAACCTTAGTCTATCGCTTGGCCAAATGGCGTAATACGCAAGAAGAGATTATTCCTGCAGGTATTATTACTCGTCCTCCATCTGCGGAATTAGCTGAGGGGCAAGTGGATCAAGATAGTTTGCCTGAATACGATATTCTGGATGATATTTTATATCGTTTAATTGAATTAAAGCACAGTAGTGCTGATATTATTCAGGCGGGTTTTGATTCTGATACTGTTAATAAAATTAGCCGTTTGTTAAAATTTAACGAATACAAAAGACGTCAAACAGCACCAGGCCCCAGAATCAGCGAAGGGGCTTTTGCTTTAGATTGGTGCTATCCCTTGTCGCATGGCTTTAAGTATTAAAACAACTGTAAAGAATTGCTGCCATGCTGTAAAGTTTTTGTAAATGAACGATAATAACAAAAGTCATATTTAGAATAACAATTTATTTAAGGTTTAACTAATGAAACAAATCACAGCGATTATTAAGCCCTTCAAATTGGATGAAGTGCGTGAGGAGTTGTCCGAAATAGGTGTTAATGGTCTTACTGTTACGGAGGTCAAGGGTTTTGGCAGGCAGCGTGGCCATACTGAGTTGTATCGTGGCGCGGAGTATGTCGTGGACTTTTTACCTAAGGTAAGAATTGATGTGGTTGTGACTGACGATCAGGCAGACGCATGTATTGAGGCAATCATCAAAGCCGCACGCACGGGTAAAATCGGCGACGGCAAGATCTTTGTCACCAATGTCGAAAAAGTAATTCGTATCCGCACTGGTGAACAAGACGATTTAGCGATTTAGTAGACTTAGAAGCTTATTTGTTTTTCCAAGGGGTGTTTTGCTAGTTCTTGCCAGAAGTTTGGTAAAAAAACTTCATTGACTGTAAGTCCTTCATTATTTTGAAAAAAAGTTGAACGTCGTGCTAGAAACTCACCATGGGGTAATTCGGGGTATTCAGTAAGTGAGCGATGCAGTGAAAGTTGAGCATTTAATTTTGTACTTTCAAAACTGCTGCGACTAATAGCAGGATCATTGTATAAAATATCTGCAAGTGGGCGATTATTGAGTACTCTAATGCCTTGCCAATTTGCCCTGGAGGCATTAAGTTCTGTGATGCTGCGAGCGTAAACTGCCATTTGACCATTGATGCTCATTAAGATCTCTCGTACCCACACACGTTGATTAATCGCTAAATTTAGTGGGTAGGCTTCGTCTTCTTTAACATAAGTAAGGTATTCATTCAAAACCTTAATCGAGAACTTCCCTACTTTTCTTAAGCCACTTGTTAGTGCACCAGGCCGACTGAGCCAATACTTTTCTACATCAGTAAAGGCAGTATTAAGCTCGGTATTCCAAAAATCCGGTAGTAAATGAGTGTCAGACATAATTAAAACTAAAGAATAAAACTATGAAAAAATCAGTACAACCAATTCGTGTATCAAAATTGCTAGCCGACAGAGGCTTTTGCTCGCGTCGAGAAGCGGATCAATATATTGAAAAAGGCTGGGTTAAGGTTGATGGCCAGGTGATAGGTTTAGGTGCTAAGGCACACCCTAAACAAACAATCACATTGCATAAGTTAGCACAAGAAAAGCAACAAATGCGAGCAACCATCATTTTAAATAAACCTGTTGGGTATATTTCACATCAAAGTGATGAAGAAGGTCATTCTAGACTAGCAGGCGCCTTGATTGCCCCGCAAAAGCAATTTGACCGTAGTAAAAATACTTTTAATCCTCAACACCTTAAAGGCTTGGCTCCAGCGGGGCGTTTAGATATTGACTCACAGGGTTTACTTGTGTTTACCCAAGACGGCGGTATTGCCAGGCAATTAAATGATGAGGATTTAGAAGTAGAAAAAGAGTATTTGGTACGGGTCGAGGGCACTATCACTGATAGTGGCTTACGCTTACTTAATTACGGCATTTCTTTAAATGGTGAGCAGCTAAAGCCTGCAGAGGTTTCTTGGCAAAACGATGAGCAATTAAAGTTTATCGTGCAACAAGACAAAAAACGCCAAATTCGCAATATGTGTAAAGTCGTTGGTTTAGGTGTAGTGGGAATGAAGCTTGTGCGTATTGGTAATGTTACTTTGGGTGATTTACCATTAGGACAATGGCGTTATTTAAAACCTCATGAACGTTTTTTGTAGATTGATGAAGAAAATCTAAATTGAGTGCCACGGATAAGGGGCTTTTCACTTTTTTAAGCTATATTGCGGTAAAATGTGTGCAGTTATATTTATGATTATTAATCAATTTGAGAGTATAGGATAATGCAGATTAATAAAAGGTTGCTCTTGGGAGTAGTTGTCTGCTCTTCGCTATTAGCGGGCTGTCAGACTTTTAATGATATTATGGATGGCACTTTTGGTTCTGGTACAAAGGACACGGCTACCCCCGGTACGCCTATCGAGACAGTTCCAACTACGCCGCCGGCTACACAAACTCCTCCACCAGTGCAGCAAACGACAGTTTCTTCATTGGTTATCTATGCTTCATCAGCGACTCCTATGCAGGATTACGTTATGGTAGAGCGCAATAATCAGCGCATCTATGTGGATCCTAGGCAGACTTTATTGCGTAGCGATTTAGCCGATGTTATCGCTGTTCAAGATGATCAGGGTCGTCCTTATCTGAGTTTGTCTTTTAGTGCTTCCGGCGCTCAAAAACTGCAACGTATTACGACTAACAACATTGGTCGTTCACTCGCTGTGACTTATAGAGATAGTTTGATTTCGACTATTAACATAAATAATGCAGTTCAAAATGGTATTTTAAATGTACCTATGCCTTCAGCTGATGAAGCTATTGCTTTAGAGGGGCGTATTCTTGATGGCGATTAATTAGTCTCCTCACGATATACAATAGACAAAAGGCTCACTTCAAATCGAAGCGAGCCTTTTGTGTTTAAAGAAGTAGGTGGTTATTAGTTTTGTAAATGTCTTAGAATCTTTTGACCGGCACGACCACTGACAGGCATATTAAAACGCGCTTCTTCCTGCTTAATAGCTTCACGAGATTTGGTGCCGATAATACCATCAGCTTCTCCAATATCATGGCCACGAGCCAGTAATATGTTTTGTAGCGTGACACGCTGTTCACGAGATAAACCTAGATCATCGGTAGGCCATGGCGTAAAAAATCCGGGACCTTCGCGTAGACGATCAGAGAGATGAGCGATTGCTAAGGCATAGCTTTCTGCAGCATTGTAACTGTAAATAACATCAAAGTTTTTAAAGACTAAAAAAGCTGCTCCTTGGGCACCTGCAGGGGTTAATAAGCCAGCGACTTCTGAAGAGGGCGCAAAGTCACTTAGGGGTTGTCCTAAAACACCAGTAAGGCCGCGTTGTTGCCATGTTAGAAGGCTACGTTTAGTGCGTCGTCCTTCTCCGGACACATTAAAACCTTGGGGTAATTTAACTTCAAAACCCCAGATTTGACCAGTGCGCCAGCCATTACGCTTCAAATAGTTGGCAGTGGAGCCTAAAGCATCAGCCGTGTTGTTCATCAAATCACGGCGACCATCACCATCAAAGTCTACTGCTAGACGCTCGAATGTGGTTGGCATAAACTGGGTATGACCAAAAGCACCAGCCCAAGAGCCTTTAAATTCTTCTGCAGAAATATCACCGGTTTGGACAATTTTTAAAGCAGCAAAAAATTCTTTACGAAAAAAGGCTTGACGACGACCATAGCAACTTAAGGTTCCTAAGGCTTGAATAATGGGATAGCTACCAAAGTTTTGTCCAAAATTACTCTCTACTCCCCAGACTGCAACAACAGTGGCAGGATCTACTCCATAAATTTGCTCCACTCTTTGTAGGGTGTCCGCATGTTGAAGGAGTTTGGCTTGCCCCTCAGTAACTCTCTGCTCATCAACTAAAGACGCCATATAGTCCCAGATTGGTTGACGGAACTCAGGTTGATAATTGAGTTTTTCTAAAATACTTAAATCAGGATCTAAATTGCTAGTTAATTTAGAATAGGTAGCTGTGCTTACACCCGAGCGGTTTGCTTCTGCTTGTAAAGATTGTAGACAAGATGAAAAGCTTGAGGCAGATTGGGCAATGGCATTTGAGCTTGCGAACACAAAGGTGGCGCTAACTATAGCTAATTTAGATTTAGTTAAGGTGTTTGGTAGCATTTTTATCTTCCGACAAGCGAAATTAAAGGAATTTTCTTGCATTTTAACAGTCTTAGCTAAAGATCGCTAAAATGATAAGGTTGTAAATTTTGGTTTTGAGGTGTTTTACCGTATGACGATTAGATCACGAATTAGATTGTTAGCATTAGTTGTTTCTTCTTGCTTTGTAGTCAGTGCATGTGAGAGCTCTGTGCTTCCGGAGCAGCCGAGGCAGAGTATTGCTCAAGTCGGCTCTGTGGGAGCACCTTATTTGGCTACTACGTCACAAGCAAATGAAGTCGTTGCAGAGCATCGCGATAGTGAGATCTTGCCTAAGCTTGCTAGTCGTTCAGACTTCTCACGAGCCTCAATTCTTACAAGCCGTATTTTATCCACCTTTGAATATAACAAGCAGCCCTTGGATGATGCCATGGCTGGGCGGATTTTTGATGCCTATTTTGATGCGCTGGACCCGCAACGGATGTTCTTATTATTATCTGATATTGAGGGTTTTCATCCGCATCGACTAGATACAGCAAAAATGATCTCTCATGGTGAGCTGGAGATGGCCTTTGATATTTACACACTTTATCGTGAGCGGGTGCAGGAGTACTATCAGTATGTTTTTAGTTTATTAGATTCTGAGCACGAGTTTGATTTTACCAAAGATGAGTTGTTTTCTTTAGACCGAAAAAAATTACCTTGGCTAAGAACTAAGGCAGAGCTTCAGGATCTGTGGCGTCAGCGTGTGAAAAATGATTTTTTGCGTTTGAAGCTAGTTGATCGTAGTGATGAAGAGATTATCGAGCGTTTACGTAAACGTTATATTAATAGTCAGAAACTAATCTTACAGGCAAATAGTGAGGACGTTGCCGAGATGTTTTTAAATGCCTATGCTGACAGTACCGATCCGCATACAAGTTACTTTAGTCCTACTTCTGCCAAGAATTTTAATGTGCAATTAAGCCTTTCTGTAGAGGGTATTGGTGCAGTCTTACAAAAGCGTGATGAGTACGCCCAAATCCGTGAGGTAGTAGCAGGCGGTCCTGCTGAAAAATCAGGCCAGATCAAGCCGGGAGACCGGATTGTTGCTGTTGGCCAAGGCGCAGAGGGGCCGCTAGAAGATGTGATTGACTGGCGTCTCGATGATATTGTGGCAAAGGTTCGTGGTGAGCGTGGGAGCGTAGTGCGCGTTGAGATCCTTCCTGGTGATGAGGGGATCGAATCAGAAACTAAGATAGTGCCTATAGTTCGTGATAAAGTCATGATGGAGGATCAAGCCGCAAAAGTTAAAACTCTTGAGATTGAGGCTGATGATGCCAATCACACCGTCGGTATCATTACAATCCCAAGTTTTTATGAGGATTTTGAAGCAAAATCAAGCAAGCAAGCTGACTATAAGAGTGTCACTCGTGATGTTAAAAAGATCTTGGAGGATTTAAATGAGCAGGGCGCATCAGCTGTTGTGTTAGATTTACGCAATAATGGCGGTGGTTCTCTGTCAGAAGCGGCCAACTTAAGTGGTCTATTTGTTGGTCCTTTGAGTCATATCGTTCAGGTCAAAGATAACAACGATCGCATTTCCCATGTCCGTAGTAATCATCAAGACATTGTCTGGGATAAACCTGTAGTAGTGATAGTAAACCGGGTGTCTGCTTCAGCTTCGGAGATTTTTGCAGCGGCTATACAGGATTATGGTCGGGGCATCGTAGTTGGCGATGATACATGGGGTAAAGGTACGGTACAGACATTGACTGATTTATCTGATTTCATAAATAAATCCTTAGTCAATAATCCCGAAGTCGGCGCATTGAAATGGACTATTCAGATGTTCTTTAGGGTTAATGGTTCTTCTACGCAGTCTAAAGGTATACAGCCGGATATACATTTCCCTTCTATGGTTAATCATGAGGAGTTTGGTGAGTCAAGTTATCCCAATGCCCTGCCATGGACTCAGATTGAGCCAGTGACTTATCGTCAGTTTAAAGATATGGAACCTATCATTGCCGTCGTCTCGAGGCGTCACAAAGAACGTACCCAGGCGTCAGATACGTGGCAATTGTTAGTTGATGAGGTAGCCTATAGTTCAAAACTATCTGATCGCAAAGAAGTTTCTTTAAATTATGAGACACGTCTTCAAGAGCGCAAGGAAATGGAAGAGCAGCGTCAGCAATTTAACGAGCGTCGTAAGGAGCTAGGGCAGTCTGATGTTGGCATCTTCCGTTTAGACGACGGTTTGTCTTTTGGTGAGGGTAATTTGCAAGAAGAACTTGAAAATGAGAAAAAACGCAAAGAAAATATCGATACGCCAACCCGTGAAGCGGCCAATATTGCTGCAGACTTAGTGCGTTTATACTAAATTAGCAGATATCTAGTGAAAAATGCTTGTAGATTATTTTTACAAGCATTTTTTTGATTAAATCAAAAAATGTATTTTTGAAAGATCAATGGCTTTAAATAATTCATGTCCCAGATCAGTTGAAGAGTCATGGTCAGTGACTTTTTCTAATCGTTTATAAGCATTTTCTGAGGCATCAATGATATTGTCGATTAACTCATCAGTTAACTCAGCCGAGTAAGCCCAGGTGTCGGTAGGGTAGTACATGAGCGTGCGACCCTTTTTGTTTTGTATAGAGCTAGTAAGTGCTTTTTTGAAGAAGAATTTGTTTTTGAGTGCTTCAGACTTATTGAGTAAATTAACAAGATCTTGTCCTATTTCAGCGCCAGACTCAAGAATAACCACATAATCAATATCTTTAAACAAGTTTGTTCCGTGAGCATTTTGTAGAAACCAATTTAGGGCTATTATTTTTAATAATTCATGATAAGAAGTTGAGCTAACTGGGCTGCCGGCAGATTGCAGCCCTGCTTTTAGTTTAATCAGCTGGTTATTAGGGCGAAACTCAGCTAAGAGGTCTGCGTGTGGCAGCAGTTGTTGTTTTTGTTCATCACTAAGTGCTATGTCGCTGTATTCAATCAAAGCATTAGGGCTGTGCTCAAAGTCGCGGTTAAGAGTGATTAGACGTTGTTGTAGTTGAGCTAAGGCATCAGAGACGCTAGCTGCATGTTGGTTTAAGGCGGATAAAATAAGAAAGGCAGCTTTCATGAATTTAGAGCAAATATACGCAAAATAAAGCTCAGCGAAAAAGCTGTGCTACATGGTTAATAAATAACCCTATATATTAACTCACTCCAGTCACGTTTAAGTTGATCTTGATCGATTCGATTGAATTTGATATAATCAAGTCTAAGCTGTATATCTGATTGACTGAAGGTTTTCTGGACGCGGGTTCGATTCCCGCCGCCTCCACCATAAGTGCATTAGGCGCTTTAGTGTATTTATGACGGGGGCGTCATTGGTTTCGACAGGGGAAGATAGGAAGATTGGCAGCCGGTAGGCGAAGACCGTTAATCTAGCAAACTCTATAAATGCAAATGACGAAAGTTACGCATTAGCCGCCTAATTTGGTGTTGCTAGGAGACTGATCCACTTGTCAACAGAACGGATTAAAGGGGCTTCGGCCCCTTTTTTAATGTGTCTTGGGGCTTCGGCCCCTTTTTGTTGTCTATCTTAAGTGGTATAGATACAATTCAATACGGCGATTGATTAAACGGTTTTTTGTTGAGTTATTGCTTACTAGAGGATCGATGGAACCCCTACCTTCAAGCTCAATTCTCGAGCTTCTTAAGCCATTTGAAATAAGATATTTTGCTACACTGTTAGAGCGGTTTAATGAGAGGATTTGGTTTTGTAAATCATCACCGCTGCTATCTGTATGTCCGACAATGCGGACACGCAATTCTTGTCGTAAATTCATTTCTTCTACGATTTTATCAAGAATTTTGTGCGATTTACGGTTGACACGTAAGGTATTGCCCACGAAAACTTCATCTGCGGGAATTAATATACGCAAACTGCCATCGTGTACTTGATTGATTTCTAGAGAAAGTTCATTTGTGTTGCTGGCTTTGATTGATTCACTCAGTTCCGGCCAGTTGTTGGTAACCCAGGTGAAACGACTGCTACTTGCGGGTTGACCATCTTCGTTAACTCTTAAGCTGCCTTTGCCGCCTTGGTTGGCGTTATTTAAGGTGCTACATGCGCTCAGCAGTATCAGGCAGGAGATTGCACTGAGGCGAGATAATTTTGACATTGAGGGATAAGAGATTGTCTTATACATGAATTAAACCTTTTGAATAAGCATCGCCAAACAGTAGAGAAAGTATCTCTGAAGGGTGATGAGCTATTGCGTCAGGCTCACAAGCTATAGCCATGGCCTTGTCTAGACTATAGCCGTAGGTAACGGCGATAGTTTTCATTCCTGCTTTCTTACCTGCAATAATATCACGTTCATCATCGCCAACGTAGATGCATTGATTGGTTTTTGTACTTATTTGCTCTGCAGCATAAATTAAGCCCCCGGGATCGGGTTTAATAAAAGGTGTTGTATCGCCACACACTGTAACCCTGCTACGGCTGTTGAGTTTTAAATAGTCAAGAAGAGGGTGGGTAAGGGCCTCGCTTTTATTGGTGACAATACCCCATGTTATGTCGCGTTGTTCTAGGGTGCTTAGTAAGGTGGCTACTTGAGGGAATAAATGACTATTGTCCAGCATACATTGGCGATAATCTTCTAAAAAACGATCTCTGAAGTAAGGGTAGACTAGATCACTCTGCTCAAGTTTGAGAGCGACCTTAAGTAAGCCGCGTGTTCCATGCGATGCTACGTTACGGAGCTCTTCATAGGCCAGATCCTCAAGAAAACATTTTTTCCGCTGTAGGTTGGCTGCTAAGGCCAAGCCCGGTGCGCTGTCAACTAGTGTGCCGTCTAAGTCAAATAAAACTGTATTGATCATTTTTGAGTCGCAATAAAATAATTTACAGTAGCATCTTGGCTGAGTGAGTAGGTTTTTGAAAAGAGATTGTAATCAAGGCCTTTAATGTCTCTCAGTGATAAGCCTGATTGCTCAATAGTTTGGCGCAGTTCACTGGGTTTTAGTAGTTGATTGTAATTGTGCGTTCCCTTGGGGACCATCCCTAAGACATATTCGGCGGCAACAATTAATTGCATGAATGACTTGAAGTTCCGATTGATCGTTGAGAAAAAGACCCATCCCCCGGGTTTCACCATTTTTGCACAAGCACGGATAATGGAATGTGGATCAGGAACGTGTTCAAGCATCTCCATGCAGGTAACTACATCAAAGTATTCAGGGTATTGCTCTGCCATTTCTTCGGCAGGTATTTTTTTGTAGTCTATGGCAAGCTGGCTCTCAAGGCTGTGGAGTCTAGCTACAGTTAGTGACTTTTGTGCCAAGTCAATACCGGTTACTTTGGCACCTGCTTTAGCGAGGCTTTCAGCTAAAATGCCACCGCCACAACCTACATCAATAAGCTCTTTGTTGTTTAATTCGCCTGTGTGTTCAATGATCCATTGTGTACGCAGGGGGTTGAGTTTATGCAAGGGAGCAAATTCACCTTCTGTATCCCACCATTTGGATGCAACGGCGCTAAACTTTTCGATTTCAGAGGGGTCGACATTGATAGGCTTGTTGGTATCACTCATAGTATGACTTATGCTCTTTTTTGCTGAAGGTAAAAACAAAAAGGCTCCGAAGTTAACGGAGCCTATTGCAGAATCAGTAGTATTTCTGCCAAGAAAAAATTAAGTAAAACTTAATGCTTTAATAGCAGAAATATAACTCCATGCTAATTAGTTGGTACGAGTACCAACAATTTCAATCTCAACGCGACGGTTGCGAGCGCGGCCTTCGCGAGTAGAGTTGTCAGCGATAGGCTGAGCTTCACCACGGCCTGAAGCAATGATGGAATCAGCAGGAATACCACGAGAAACTAGGTAGTTCTTAACAGCAGCAGCACGACGCTCTGATAGGCCTTGGTTGTACTCGTCAGAACCAACACTGTCAGTGTGACCAACAGCAATAATTGACTCTAAAGAAAGTTGTTGAGCTTGTTGAGCAACCTGGTCTAGGATGTTACGGCCTTCAGGTTTGATAGTTGATTTGTCAAAATCAAAGAAGGTGTCTGCGTTAAAGGCAACCTTGTTGGCAACCATCTCTTGGGCAGCTGGAGCGCCACAACCTTGGGCTGCAGTAGCTGGTGTCCAGTAGTTGTTACGCCAGCAGTGCTCGCCTGTGTTGTTCATCCAAACGATACCGTAGTTGCTTTGCCAGTTATCGATAGTTTGAGCAGATGCTACGCCAGTAGTTGCAGTGGTTGCAACGGCGAATGCTAATGCGAATTTAGAGGCTTTGTTCATGTTTCTCCTCGATGAGCTAAATAAAGCTAAAAAGTTACTCGCAGCGAAACCGCCGCAGAATGGAAATCAGGTTTAGTATAGCAATCAATGAAACATCATTCAAAGTGTTTTGAGTAGATTTTCCCTGATGCATGTTTAAGATCTTAAATGATTTCCTATTTTTTTGCTTAAGTTAATGAGGTAAGTTACTGTATTTTAAGAGTAAACGCTTATATTGTTATTGTTGTGTTGCTTAAATGACACGGTTTGTTGTATCTAGGCGAAGATAAACGGCTAGCTTATGAGGCGGGCTTGTTGTAAAAAAACAAATTTATCCAATTTTGTCATTTGTTTGTTGAAGCATAAATTTGATTCCGTCAGTCTGCTGGAGTTGCTGTAACTTGATAGATGTTAGAATAGGGGGTTAACTTTTATGAATTTAAATAGCGTTTTTGCTGTTAGTGAGTAAGTATGGATTCTTTTGCTAAAGAAACGATTCAAATCTCTTTAGAAAGTGAGATGCGTCGTAGTTATTTAGACTACGCGATGAGTGTAATTGTTGGGCGCGCATTACCTGATGCACGAGATGGTTTGAAACCAGTGCATCGTCGCGTTTTGTATGCGATGAATGTTTTAAATAATGACTGGAATAAGCCTCACAAAAAGTCTGCTCGTATTGTCGGTGATGTAATCGGTAAGTATCATCCCCATGGTGATAGCGCGGTCTACGACACGATTGTTCGTTTAGCTCAGGATTTCTCACTACGCTATACTTTAGTCGATGGTCAAGGTAACTTCGGCTCTGTCGATGGCGATGGTGCTGCAGCCATGCGTTATACCGAGGTTCGTTTATCCAAGATTGCACATGAGATATTAGCTGACATAGAACAGGATACTGTTGATTTTGGGCCCAACTATGATGGTTCTGAACAGGAGCCTCTGGTTTTGCCGACGCGTTTACCTAATTTATTAGTTAACGGTAGCTCAGGGATTGCCGTTGGCATGGCGACTAATATCCCGCCGCATAATTTAGCGGAAGTGGTTGATGGTTGTTTATATGCTTTGCGTAATCCAGAGTGCACAGTAGATGAGCTAATTGAAATAATACCGGCCCCGGACTTCCCTACAGGCGGTATTATTTATGGTGTTCAAGGGGTTGTTGAGGGTTATCGAACTGGTCGTGGTCGTGTTGTGATGCGCGCTAAAACTCACTTTGAGGACCTTGAGCGCGGTAATCGTCAGGCAATCGTGGTTGATGAAATTCCTTACCAGGTAAATAAAAAGACTCTTCAAGAAAAAATTGCCGAATTAGTCAATGATAAGCGCATTGAGGGAATTTCTGATATTCGCGATGAGTCGGATAAAGATGGTATGCGTTTAGTTATCGAATTGAAACGCGGTGAGATGCCAGAGGTTGTGCTTAATAATCTCTATAAAATGACGCAACTTCAAGATACTTTTGGCATGAACTTGGTAGCTTTAGTTGATGGTCAGCCACGCTTGCTTAACCTTAAGCAATTAGTCAGTTATTTCTTACAACACCGTCGAGAGGTAGTAACTCGCCGAACTGTATTCCAATTACGTAAGGCACGTGATCGTGGCCATGTTTTAGAGGGCTTGGCGGTTGCTTTAGCCAATATTGACGAATTTATTCACATTATTCGTGCCGCTCCTACACCTCCAGTTGCTCGTGAAGAGTTGATGTCCAAGGGATGGGATGCTTCGCTAGTGCGCACTATGTTAGTGGCTGCCGACGAGGGTGGCATTATGGGCGGTAGTGCAGCTTATAGGCCAGAAGATCTTGACCCCGAGTTTGGCTTACAGGCCGATGGTCTATATTACCTAAGTGAAACACAGGCTCAAGAGATTCTAAACATGCGTTTGCAGCGCTTAACAGGTCT
>LSQX01261672.1_pt1 | contig 29196 bp, 28 predicted proteins | sample 654561 | NCBI WGS metagenome assembly LSQX01 (sample SAMN04489861, study PRJNA283612) | anaerobic digester metagenome | isolation source: 4 biogas reactors fed with cattle manure at either 37C or 55C with and... | place: Denmark: Kongens Lyngby | collected 2014 | reverse complement strand
AGAAGTCCTCTGCTCTATCCAGCTGAGCTATCGGGGCATGTTTTTTCATTAAAAATCGGGTAAGGTTCTTTGTGCATCTTCCCTACTATATTTCAGCGCTGCAAAAGTATAAAGCAAATCAGATATAACAAAGTTTTATGCCGGTTTAGAGCAAATTAATGCCGCTTATTTTACACTGTTCCACCATTTCATCGGGCCAAATGCTCGATTGAATTTCGCCAATGTGGGCTTTGCGCAGGTAAAACATGCAAAGCCGCGACTGCCCGATTCCACCGCCAATGGTGAGCGGAAGTTCGCCATTGAGCAGCATCTGGTGCCACATGAGATTTTTTCGTTCTTCCATACCTCTTATTTTCAGCTGCTTAATCATGGTGTCAGCATCAACGCGAATTCCCATGGATGAGATTTCAAATGCTCTGCCTAAGATATTGTTCCACAGCAGAATATCTCCGTTCAGCCCGATGTGACCGTTAACGGTAGGGGTTGTCCAGTCGTCGTAATCGGGCGCACGCCCGTCGTGAATTTCGCCGTTGGGCATTTGCCCACCAATGCCGATGAGAAACACGGCGCCAAATTTTTCGGCAATTTTATTTTCGCGCTCAAAAGGGGTAAGCCCGGGATACATTGCCGCTAATTCGCCGGTATGAAGAAAAGTAATATCTTCGGGCAACTGTGGCTTAATTTCACTGAAGTTTTCCGAAATATAAAATTCGGTATTTACAATAACCGTATAAATTTTCCGAACAACTTTTTTCAAAAACGCCAGATTGCGTTCTTCCTTTGAAATCACCCGCTCCCAATCCCACTGGTCAACGTAAAGCGAATGGATGTTGGTCAGTTCTTCGTCGGGGCGAATAGCATTCATGTCGGTATAAAGTCCGAAACCTTCTTCGATTTTCATGTTTGCCAGTGCAAGTCTTTTCCACTTTGCCAGCGAATGGACGATTTCGGCAAAATCATCGTTCATCTCTTTCATCCGGAAAGTAACCGGGCGTTCAACTCCGTTCAAATCGTCATTGATTCCTGTTCCTTTTCTGACAAACATGGGAGCAGTAACCCGATGCAGCTTCAACTCGGCTGCCAGATTGAGCTGAAAAAAGTCCTTAATCATTTTGATTGCCTGTTCGGTCTGATTCACATTCAGAAGCGAGTGGTAATTTTCCGGTATAAAAAGTTTCATCTATTCATTTTTTGAATTGTTTGCAAAAATAAGATTGTGGTTATAATTTGAAAGAAGATTCATCAAATTCACTGAAAACATTTCAGTTATTTATGAATTGGCTGCTGTTTTTCAATTTTTTGGGTGGCAGTTATCGCCAGTCCGTCATAAGCCACAAAGACATTTTCAGGCAATCCGGCTTCAATTTCCGGATGTTTCCCAAAAACATGGCTCAAATGGGTAAGGTATGATTTTTTGGGTTTCAGCTTATCAATTATTTCAAGCGCCTGTTCAAGATTGAAATGCGAAATGTGCTTCTCCTTTCGCAGTGCATTGATAATTAGCACATCCAGCCCCTGGAGTTTTTGAGTTTCTGTCTCTGAAATGAAATTAGTATCGGTAATATAGCTGAGGTTTCCCACCCTGAATCCATAAACGGGGAGTTTGTTGTGATAACACCGAATCGGGATAATTTCGGTTTCGCCGATGCAGAATGGCTCATCGCTCAGGTTGTGAAGCGCCATTTCGGGTAGTCCTTTATATTTATGTTCCGCAAAAGCGTAGTCGAAAATTCGCTTCAACGTTGCCTGCACCCGCTCTTCCGCATATATATCGGTAGGCTTTTTCTGCAACCAGTTGAAGGAACGGATATCGTCCAAACCTAAAATGTGATCGGCATGTTCGTGAGTCAACAGTATGGCACTTAGCGCCTTAATTTGCTCACGCAGCATTTGCTGTCTGAAATCGGGACCTGCATCAATCACAAAGTTTTTTCCGTTGATTTTAAGCAGCAGCGAAGAGCGCAAACGCTTATCCTTCGAATCGTTTGACTGGCAAACAGCACAATCACAGCCAATTACCGGAACACCCTGTGATGTTCCGGTACCTAAAAAAATGGCTTCAATTTCAGGTTTTTCATTTTTAATCATCTCACAAAATTAATAAAAGGTTGCGGAAACCGTGATTAACTGTAATTTTACAGAAAAATTTTCCGATGGGTAAACTCTTTTTAATACCTAATGTGCTCAGCGAAGGCGACTGGAAAGATGTGCTTCCGGCAGGAATTTCCGGTGCACTCGCCGCAACCGGTCATTTTATTGTGGAAAACATCCGGACTGCCCGCAGATTTATCAAGCAGGTTAATCCCGAGACAGATATTGATAAGCTCAGGTTTTATGAGCTGAATAAACATACGCTGCCTAAAAATCTGCCGGAATATCTGCATCCGCTGGAACAGGGTGAAAACATGGCTATTATTTCCGAAGCCGGTTGCCCGGGAGTTGCCGATCCGGGCGCTGAAATTGTCAGGCTTGCCCACCAAAAGGGCATAAAAGTAGTTCCTTTTGTGGGACCTTCTTCGATACTTCTTGCGCTGATGGCTTCCGGATTAAACGGACAAAATTTTGCATTCAACGGCTATCTGCCGGTGAAACCTAAAGAGCGTGCCGATTCCATTCTGAAGATGGAAAGGCAGCTGAAAAGCAGCGGGCAGGCACAGATTTTTATTGAAACTCCCTATCGGAATAATCAGCTGGTTGAAGCGTTGCTGAAAACATGCTCCCCCGATATTTTGCTCTGTATTGCAGCCAATCTGACCGGTGAAAATGAGTTTATTTCCACAAAAACGGTAGCGCAGTGGAAAAAAAGCGCTCCCGATTTGCATAAGCAACCCGCAATCTTTCTGATAGGAAAATAAAATCGGAATAATATTGAAGAACCTTATTGTTTCAGAGCAGTCCTTTCTCTTTTAAAATCTGATATTCATGCTCAAAAGAGGGGGTGAGAATTCCTTTTTCAATACTTTTCTCAATCTGATTTTTTGTCCAAAACCTGGCTTCTTCAACTTCATCAGACTGGATACGAAAGTTTTTATAGTCGTAAGTAACAAAAAGATAAACCAACTCCTTTTCAATTTCTGATTTCCAGACATATACTCCGATCAGGTGTGCAGAAAAACCGATCAAGCCAATCTCTTCATAAGCTTCTTTTTTTAAAGCCTCTTCAACGGTTTCACCTGCCGAAATATGCCCGCCGACGGCAGTATCCCATTTCCCCGGCTGAATGAGTTTTGTCTTCGGGCGTTTCTGTAATAATATTGCTTTTTTGGGATTTAAAACATGCAAATGCACTACCGGATGCAGCAGTTTGCTGCCGTTATGAACCTGACTGCGTGGCGCTTGTCCCGTGATTTTTCCGGTTTTATCAACCAACGGAACCCACTCTTCATTTGAAAAGCTTTTTTGTTTCCTCTTCTGCCTGATAAATTCAAAAAGAAAATAGGCGCCAAAAATCATGTAGAACAATCCGCCGCTGATGAATGCCCAGGCTTCCTTGCTCAGAAAAAAAGTGGCATAAAAAACCAGCAAAGTGTGTGCGGTAAAAATATAGAAAAGTGATTTCAGACTTTTCTGCATCTGTTTCACCTGCACTTTGTTTATTTGCATATCTTTCAGATAGCGCCGGCTCATCAACCCGATGATGTTCAGCCCGGAAAAGGCAGAAACTCCCAGAATTACAACCAAAATCAGTTCAATCAGACCCGGTTTCAGCTTGAAAAACAGATCGTTTTCCAAAAGAATGGAAACCGCACCAAGTACAACTAAAAGCAGGGTGTCAAAAAGAATGAATGTATCCAACCGCTTTTCACGTGCGGCAACCCATACCATTTCAGCAATACCAACGGCAACGGCAACAATCAGCCCGGCCTTTGTCCCCCAGATTTCGTCGGCAGCAATGAAAACGAAAAGGGGAATAAACCCGGGCAGTAATTTTTTCAGGAGTTCAATCCTGGACATCGAAAGTGATTGATTGAGAGAATGCTATTCCGTTTCTTCTTCGGAAGGATTGGCAGGGAATACCTTATAAACTTCAAGCTCCATAATAATTGAGCGGAATCCGCCGACATTATATGAACCGTATTGCCCAAATCCCAACGCTGAGTTGAAAACCAGTACTGCCTTTGAGCCTTTTTTCATATAGGTGAGCGCTTCATGCAGCGCCAAAGTTTCTTCTGTAACCTGAGCAGAAGAAGTGAGCTGCGAAGGATGTAAAACAATCACTTCGCTTGGCTCGTATCGTCCGGTGTAATCCACCAAACTGCTGTCAAGCGTCATAACGGTGAAAAATACCTGAACCCTGTCGTTAATTTTAATGGAATCCCCGATGCCTTCTTCTTCCGGGAAAAAGTACAATCCCGAAGGTTTGGGAACTGCATTGGTATAGTGTGCCCTGATAAATTCATCCAGCTTTTTCAATTCATTCATCCGCTGTTTTTCCAGGCTGTTATCCTTGCAGGAAAAAACAGCTCCGGCTGCAATGGCTATTGCCATGAAAATGATATGGCGTTTCATTTTAATACGCATAAATTTTAAAGATTAGATGGTTTTATATCATGCAGCTTAATTACAAAAATCAAAGTCTGATATGGCGGAATATTATAATTCCACTGGCTTCCGTATGCCAGCTCCGAAGGAATGATAAGCTGCACTTTTGCTCCTTTGTTCATTACTTTTATGCCGTCTTCAAACCCGGGAATCATACGGGTTTCATCGCCTTCAAGCACAAATTCCATTTTCCCGTTGGAAAAATTAATTTCTGATGAATCAAATAGCACTCCATCAATGAAAAAGCCCTGATAACCAATTGTTAAAGTATCTCCTGCTCTTGCAAAATCGCCTTCGCCTTCATCAACAATAATGTAGTAAACTCCTTTTTCGGTTTTGTGAACTTCATATCTGTTTCTCATGCTGTCCAGATATGCTTCCCTCTGAATCACCTCCTCCTCGGCTGTATATTTTTTTGAATCATCTTTGAAACATGAAGGAAGTGAGATGATAAAAAAAGCTGAAACCACAACAAGTGTAAATAATTTTGTTTTCATGTTTTATCTATTAAATAATTGTTTCCAATAGCTGTTCTTTATATTCGTTTAAAAGCTCTTCAAACTTTTCAACTGCCTGATTTAGTGATAACTTTGTTTCTCCGCCTGCTGCATTCAGATGTCCGCCTCCCGAAAAATGCTCCTTTGAAAAGCTGTTTGCCGGAAAGTTCCCTTTCGAGCGGAAGGATGCTTTTGTGTAATCCTTTTTCTCCATGAATAACGCACTAAAAACGATATTATTTATAGAGAGCGGATAATTAACAAAACCTTCGGCATCTCCCGGCTGAAAATTAAATTCTTCAAGCTCTTTTTGTGAAATCCAGATAACGGCGGAACGATATTCCGGGAAAACTTTCATTTTTTGTGAAAGGCTGTTACCCAGCAACTTCATGCGGCTGACTGAAAAATTGTGATAGACCGCTTCGTGAATTTTTTCTGTATTGATGCCCCATTCTATGAGCCGGGCAACAGTTTTAAACAGATTCGCACGTAAAATATTATGGCTGAATGAACCGGTGTCGGTCATAATTCCGGTGAAAAGCGCTTCCGCCGCTTCACGGTTCATAAATTCGGTCAACTCTGTTTTATTTACCACATCAAATACTAATTCGCAGGTGGAGCTGTATTCAGGCTCTGAAACGGAAATGTTGCAAAACTGCGAAGGGTGGGGGTGATGGTCAATGAGCACTTTTGTGCCGGAAAATTGCACTATTTTATCTTCAAGGTTCCGGGTGCGTTTCGGTTCGTTGAAATCGAGACAAAAAAGTATGTCGGACTCTGCCAGAATTTTCTGCGCTTTTTCCGCATTGTTTCTGTAAACGGCAATTTCAACTTTACTCGAAAACCAATGAAGAAATTCAGGGTAGTCGTTGGGTACAATAATATTAACCTGATGCCCTATATTTTTCAGCACTTCGCCAAGCCCAATACAGGAGCCGATTGCATCGCCATCGGGATTCTCGTGTGTTACCAGAACAACCCTCCCGGGTTTTGCCGTCAACAACTTTTTAAGTTCACTGAAAACGCTATTTTCGGTATTTTTCAAAATCAGAATTAAATATAATTGAACCGGCAAAGATAAGAAATATGCAGCGCTCACAAAGATTACCTTCCCCAAATTTTGTATATCTTGCGGAAGTTTAAAATTTAAAATAACTTTGAAAATGGCAGGAGACCAAACTTTTACAATGATAAAGCCGACGGCTTTCAAAAAGAATTATGCAGGTGCAATATTAAATATGATTACCGAAGCCGGATTTCGGATAAGAGCAATGAAACTCACACAGTTGACAACGGAACAGGCTGCCGCTTTTTATGCAGTTCATCAGGGAAAACCCTTTTTTGACTCGTTAGTGGAGTTTATGAGTTCGGGTCCGATTGTGGCTGTTCTTCTTGAAAAAGAGAATGCTGTGGAAGATTTCCGAAGTTTTATAGGTGCCACCAACCCGGAAAATGCAGCAGAAGGCACCATTCGGAAACTGTATGGCACAAGTCTTCAGCAAAATGCGGTTCACGGTTCCGACAGTGACGAGAATGCAATAATTGAAGCCGATTTCTTTTTCTCAAAACTGGAAAGGTTTTAATACTATTAATAATATCAATCGCGATAGATAGCGAAAGCTCAAAAAACTATTAAGTCAGCTACTGTTTCGCATTATGCCACAGTGAGTTGTGCTTTTTGTAATTTATTGGGTAAAAATCATTGGGTTTCATAAATCAATTTTGCATAATTTAGCTGAAAAGCTTTTTATATAAATCAAAATCAAAAATCATGAAACGTAATGTATTGCTTATTTTAGTGAGCCACCGCCGGGAGACAGCCGAAAAAGTTCAAAAAATATTGACAGGGTGGGGCTGTTTCATAAAAACACGTTTGGGAATACACGACGGGGTTTTGGAAAATTGCTCCGAAAGCGGACTGATTTTTATTGAACTCACCGGCGAAGATGCCGGAAGACACGAAGAGATTACCAGGAAACTCAACCTGGTCAATGGTGTTGATGCCAGGTTGATTTCTCTGGAAGTGTGAGTTTTAATTAACAGAGCCTATTTTACAAAAGGCGCATTATTCAGGTAGTCATAGCACTGCTTAACTCCTTCAAACTGAGTAATATTTTCGCGAATGTTTTCTAATTCAACATAGAACTCATCCAGTCCTATGGCATAAGCGCTGTTGAAAATATTTTCAAAATTCATCATTCCCGATTTTCCTAATATTGAGCGGTCTTTGATATGAAGAATAGGGAAGCGCCCGCGGTATTTTTCAAAATATTCTAACGGATCGTGCTGACCCATTACAGTCCAATAGACGTCCATTTCAAAAAACACCAAAGAAGGGTCGGTACCTTCAAGCAACAGATCGTAAATTACATCCCCCTGCTTGTCTTTGCTTTGCTCCTTTTCTAATCGCCTGTATTCGCCGCTGTGGTTGTGGTATCCCCATCTGATGCCGGCTGCTTTCGCAATTTCTCCGGCTTTGTTGAAAGCTTCACAAACCCTTGCCGCATCTTCGTGTGACTGAATGCTTGGCATACCGGGCTGCACCAATGAGCTGACGCCTAATCTGGCATGGAAATCAATGGTTTTTTTCCAGAAATCTGCCAGCTCGCCGGCATTTTCCCGGGTATATTTCCGAATGGGCGGATTCACGTGTGAACCGGTAACTTTCAGTCCGGCATCCCGCGCCAGTTTCCCGAACTCTTCCATGCTGTAGTTGTACATCTTTCCTTCATCACGGTTGTATCCGGCACACTCAACTGATGTGTAGCCTATTTGGGCAACTTTCTTCAATCCTGCCGGCACATTGTCGGTTAGCTCTTTTCCCAAAGAGTACAATTGCAAACCAATCTGCTTCTTAGATGCGCGATTTTTTCCTGAAACTGCTGATGCCCCGGCATATCTGAACGGACTACCTGCCAGTCCGGCTACAGTGAGCAGCCCTAACTTTTTTAAAAATTCTCTTTTTGTTTCCATATTTTCAATTTTAGAAAATCAAAATCTGATTCGGCGTTAAATTAAAGAATAGGGTTTCCTGTATTCGTAATGATAAAGGCGATGATTGGCTGCTTCCTTATCATCCTTGTCAAAACTCAGCGTAGCAGGGTCCCATTTCACCGGGCGTTTCAGTTCGGTTGCAATATTGCCCAAACAGCACAATGTGTTGGTGCTGCATCCCACTTCGATTGGCGCAATCGGGTTATTGCGCGAGCGCACGGCATCAATGAAATCCTGCATATGTGGCGCACTGATTTCAAAAGCTAATCCTTCGCGCTGTTCGTTCTGCTTTTTATTTTTTGCGGCACGCTCTGCTTCTGCCTTCCGGCGGGCTTCACGTTGCTCCGGTGTACTACCCGGTCTTATTCCGGCAACATCTTCGGGAACAAGCGATGGATCGGAGCAACCGAGATAGCCGCGTCCAACTTCAATCCAGCCATTAGTGCCAATAAATTTCACACCCTGTGAACCCGCTCTGTCTTCTAAATAGGGCTGCTCGGTCATCACAATTCCGTTCAGGTATTTGAAAGTCAGGTATTCAGTGCCGTTATAACCCTTGGGTATAATTTCAGTCGGACCAGAGCCATCCATGCCAATAGCAGCCTGGGCAATGTCAAACATGTGAGCGCCCCAGTCGGCAGTGTAGCCGTTTCCGGTTTCGCTGTACCAGCGCCATGCACCCCAGAGCTTTTCGTTTTCTTCGGGGTCTAAGGAAATTGGCGGGCACAAATCGGGATGATAGTGAACCTTGGAATCGTTCAGCGGTCCCATCCAGAGGTTGAAATTCAGGTTGCCGGGTACCGGTTCTTCGGGTAAATCCAGCGGCTTGGGCGGTTCGCCTACTTTTGCATAAATTTTTTCAATGTGCCCGATCTTTCCTGCTCTCACCAGTTCGATGGCTTTTTGAAATTCGCCACTTGAGCGCTGCTGACTGCCTACCTGAACAATTTTTTTGTTGCTGCGGGCAACATCAGTCATCACCAAGCCTTCCTTTATGGTAAAGGCAAGTGGTTTTTGCACATAAACATCTTTTCCTGCCTGAATAGCATGAATCGTCTGAAGTGCGTGCCAGTGGTCGGGTGTAACCACTTCAATCGCATCAATGTCCTTTCGGTTGAGCAGCTCTTCATACTGCTCATACATATCGCAGCGCGGCGAAACCCCGAGTTTTTTCTGCCACGCTTCCACCACTTTTTTAAAGCGGACTTGCTTCATAACGTCCACATCGCAGCAGGCTGCAACCTGCACGCCCGGAACACTACTGAAGCTGGTGAAATCTGAAAGCGCCTGACGCCCGGCTCCGATAAAACCGAGTACTACACGGTCGCTGGGAGCAATTCTTATTCCGTTGATAGTCCAGCTCGGAAGCACGGTTAAACCGGTGAGGCCAAGAGCCGACAATCCCAAAAACTTCCTTCTGTTGAGCTGATTTCCTGATGATTTTTCCATAAAGTATTAAAATGAATTAAATATTTATTAATAAAAATTGAGCATTTGAAATTTTCATAAAACAGCGGTTGTTGGTTTTATCTGAATCGATTTAACATTAGATTTGCAAAATTAAAAATTTATTGAAATTATGCACCTTTTTTATTCACCGGAAATTGACGGCAACGAAATTATTCTGGATGAAACCGAATCGAAACATGCCGTTAAGGTATTGCGGCTCAGCGCCGGATCCACTGTCAGGGTAGTGGATGGCAAGGGAGGTTTTTACAGCGCTGAAATTTCTTTGCCTGATTCCAAACGATGCCGACTCAGAATCACCGGCTTTCAAAAGGAGTTCGGAAAACGAAATTTTTATCTGCATGTTGCCATTGCACCTACAAAAAACAGCGACAGACTTGAGTGGTTTATCGAAAAAGCTGCCGAAATAGGAATTGATGAAATTACCCCGATTTTTTGTGAGCACAGTGAACGAAAAACCGTGAATGCTGCCCGTCTCAATAAAATTCTTGTTTCTGCAATGAAACAGTCTTTGAAAGCGTATCTGCCCAAACTGAATCCGATAGAAAAGTTTGAGAAATTTGCTCAAAAAGCTCATAATGAAAGCTATATGAAATTTATTGCACATTGCAATCCGGGAGAGAAGCTGCATCTGAAAAATCAGGTGAAATCAGAACAACCGGTACTTGTTTTGATTGGTCCCGAAGGTGATTTTTCCCAAAATGAAGTGGAGCTTGCGGAGCAAAACGGATTTGCTTCCATTTCGCTTGGTAGCTCCCGGCTTCGCACGGAAACTGCCGGTGTGGTGGCGTGTCATATTGTTAATTTGGCTAACCGGTAATCTGCGGTTTTCGATATAATTTTCTGTTTTAGTCAGGGAATTGTATTTTTAGCAAAAATTGAAACTATGAGATTATTTATACTCTTTTTTATTTTGCTGACAGGAACGGTTTCCGGACAATCGCAGCAGGTGCGCATCGGGCTGGTGAAATACAGCGGTGGCGGCGACTGGTATGCCGACCCCACAGCGTTACCCAATCTGATTTCCTTTTGCAATGCCAACCTGAAAACAAATATTCATCCCGAACCTTCAACTGTTGAAGTGGGAAGCGCTGAAATTTTCAATTTTCCGTTTGTGCATCTCACCGGACACGGAAACATTGTTTTGTCGGAAAATGAAACCATCAACCTGAGAACTTATCTGGAGGCAGGTGGCTTTCTGCATGTTGACGATAATTATGGATTAGATGAATACTTCCGGCGCGAGATTAAAAAGGTTTTTCCAAATAACGAACTCATAGAGTTACCCCCATCGCATCCGATTTTCCATCAAAAATACACTTTTAATGAAGGACTTCCCAAAATTCACGAACATGACAACAAGCCACCGCAGGCTTTTGGGATTTTTTTGGAAGATAGAATGGTGTGCTTATATACCTACGAATCAGATATCAGCGACGGATGGGAAGATGAGGCAGTTCACAACGACCCGCCCGAATTGCGTGAAAAAGCGTTGAAAATGGGAGCAAATATCATTTCGTTTGTGTTCAGTCAGTAGCTGGAATTGATACACAAATTCGGCAAATATTTTAAACGTTGCTCTTTCTCTGCGAGATACTTACTTTTGGAAAATGAAAAAATCCACTCTTTTTGTCCTGATTGTTTTTGCTGTTGTTTCTGCATCGGCTCAATATTTCCAAACCGGACAAGATCCCGCTTCCATTCGCTGGAGACAAATTGATACCCGGAATTTTAAACTGATATTTCCCGATTATTATGAGGGTCAGGCACAAAAGATTGCCGGTTATCTTGAAACCGTCTATCCGTTTGGTGGTTACACGCTTCGTCATGCTCCCAAAAAATTTCCGGTGGTTTTGCACACACAAACTATCGAGTCCAACGGACTGGTTGCCTGGGCACCGCGCAGAAGTGAGTTTTTCACCACGCCACACCAATCCATCTATCCTCAGGATTGGCTGCAGCAATTAGCGTTGCATGAGTTCCGGCACATGGTGCAGATTGACAAGATAAACAGCAATATGGGCTTTTTGTCGCGTTTTTTGCTTGGAGAACAGGGCACCGCTCTGGTTTTTGGAGTTTCATTGCCGTGGTGGTTTACTGAAGGTGATGCTGTGGTAACAGAAACAACACTGAGCAGTTTTGGCAGGGGGCGGGACCCCTCTTTCCTTATGGAACAGCAGGCGCTTTTGGTGGAAAAGGGCGTTTATCCATACGATAAAGCCTATCTGGGTTCCTACAGGCACTTTATTCCCAATCACTACAACTTGGGTTATTTTTTAGTTGGAAGCCTCAGGGCAAAATATGGCAATTCGCTCTGGGAAAAACTGCTGATGAACACAGCCCGCCAAGATTTGGCGTTGCGCAAAACTTTCAAAAAAGAAACCGGAATGAACCATATAAAGCAGTATAAATCGGTGTTCGACAGCCTGCAGAATGTCTGGCAAAATGAAGACCGGCTTTGGAAGGAAAATGATTTCCGGGTAGTCTCTCCACCGAATAAATTTTTTACTAACTACAGACACAATCATCAGCTGAATGATTCGGTAATTATCTCCTACAAAACATCATTTAATGAAATTCCTTCGTTTGTAAAAATTTACCCGAACAGCACTGAAAAGAAAATTGCTCGACCGGGTGCTCTTTTTGAAGAATCCATACGTTATACTGGCGAATGGATTGTTTGGTCAGAAAAAATACCTGATCTTCGCTGGCAGCACAGCGGACTTTCAATGATACGGCTGTTTCAAACAGAAACTAAAGAGTTAATTGAGATAAAACCTGAATTTATTGCAGTCAGTCCGGTAATTTCACCTGACAAAACAAAAGTGGCAGTAGTTGAAACCGACTTTGGAGGAAATAGTTATATTACTGTTTACCGTTTGCCTAACGGCGAAATTATCACCCGCTATCAGTCGCCAGGGAACAATTATTTTTTCTCCCCCGAATGGCTCGACAATGACAAAATCGCCATGATTGCACTGACCGAAAAAGGAAAACGGATTGAGACGCTCGATTTTCTGCAAAACAGGTCAGAAATATTGGTTTCAGAAGATCTGGCAGACATAAAACAGTTGCGTTTTTCGGAAAGCAGACTCTATTTCATCAGTACCTATTCCGGGAAAAACAGCTTGTATTGCTTCAATTTTGATAATAGGGAAATTGAACTGGCTTACTCACCGCGTTTTGGAGTGGAATCGCCTGCCGTTTCACCAGACGGAACCCATGTTGTTTTGAGTGATTACACTTCGGATGGCTTTCGCCTGATAGAAATTCAGGTTGAAGATGCCGGAAAAACAAAGTTGCATGAGATAGCGCCGGCAACTTATCAGCTGGCGCAAATTCTTACTGAACAGGAAAAAGGAATTCCAAATCTTTCAGACTCTGTTTCAGATAATTATCAATCCAAAGCATATCGAAAAACCGCACATCTCTTTAATTTTCACAGCTGGGCGCCGGTAAATATTGATGTGGACAGTTACGGATTTTATCCGGGTGTCAGTCTGATGTCGCAAAATTTATTAGGTACTTCCGAAACAGTTTTGGGTTACCGATGGGATTTAACCGACAAAAGAGGAAGATTCATCGCCGATTATTCATTCATGGGTTGGTACCCCGTTTTTAATCTGAGTTTTTCGCATGGAATGCGCTCTTCAGAATTTATGCTTATTCAGCAATATGCTGATGATAACGGCAATATAGTAAATCAGGATACGCTCACGCGGCAGTTTGACTGGAGCGATACCCAGGCAGGTTTAAATATTTTTTTGCCGTTGAAATTGGATAAAGGTCCTTTCAGCAGGTACCTTCAGCCGGGGATTCAGTATGATTTCAACTATTATGGCAGCCACAACGAAGCGCCGGAAGGTTTCAATGCGGGTAGTTTTCACTCGCTGAGCTACAGGCTATTTTTCAGACAATTGCTCAAAAAAAGCTATTTAGACATGTATCCCGATTTTGGCTTTGTTTTAGACGGAATTTACCGGCATACGCCTTTCGGTGGCACCAATTCGGGAAATCTTTCGGCGCTCCAGTCGCTGCTCTATCTTCCCGGGTTGATGAAAACCCATGGAATCAGGCTATATGGCGGGATTCAGCAAAAGGAGAACAATGGCAATATGGTGTTTTCGGATGTGGTACAGTATGCGAGAGGCTGGGGGAGAATTCACACAACTTCCGTCAAAACAGTGGCATCAGAATATAGACTACCATTGCTCTATCCTGATATGAACCTTCTGGGAATGATCTATTTGCGCCGTATAAAAGCTGCCGCTTTTGCCGACTATTCACAACTGCATGGAGATATTTACAAATCAGGTGCGGTTACCGGGCAGTTTGTGAAAAATATCACTTCGGTTGGTATGGAGATTTCAGCAGATGTCAACTTGCTGCGATTTTATGCACCGGTTGACATCGGTTTCAGAGCTTCTTATCTGCCAGAGATAAAAAATTTCTTTTTCGATTTTCTTTTTTCAATCGATTTCAACACTTTTTAAGACGAACAGGGTGATTTCAGCAGGCATATCAAGGCGCCAGGGCAAACCGACTGTGCCAATCCCGGTGTTCACATAGAGATAATTGTTATTTGACTGGTAAAGTCCGCCCCACTGGTTACGCGTCAGCCATGCTGCGCTGAACGGAATTCCGGCAAGTTTAATTCCCCACTGCATTCCGTGGGTGTGCCCGGAAAGGGTGAGCGGAATATCTTTTCGTCCTTCAACCTGATCGTGCCAGTGAGCCGGATCGTGGGTCATCAGAATGGTAAATGCTCCGGGCGCAACTCCATCTAATGCCTTTTCTAAATCGGCATATTGCGGAAATGGCGGATGCCCCCAGTTTTCAACGCCTGCTATATATATGGAGTCTGTGCCTTGTCTGAAAACAGTGCTCTGATTGCAGAGCAGATGATATCCCAATGCTTGTTGTTTTTCACGAATGGCATCAAAGTTTTCATGCTTTTTAAGCGGGGTTTCCCAGTTTGAATAATCTCCGTAGTCGTGATTTCCCAAAATGGAAAAGGTGGGCGCATTGTCTGATATTGAGCGGAGTCTCGGCTCCAATCCTTCAAATTCTTTAGAGAAGTTGTTGACAAAATCACCGGTAAAAAGTATCAAATCAGGTTTTAACACTCTGATATGCTGATCAATTCGTTCAAGAAACTTCTCAGGGTTCAACAATCCCCCAAGGTGGAAGTCGGAGAGTTGCACAACACGAAAGTTGTTGAAACCGGAAGGCAGATTGTCTAATGAAAGCTCATGTTTCTCAACTTTAATCTGACTGCTGCCGGAGAAGCTGCCCCAAAACACTGAAAGTGACATTCCTAACCCCAATACCACGCCGGCTATTAACAGTGTTGCAGATTTTTTATGCAGTCGGAAAATAATTGAAAAAAAAGCAGCGAGGGCTGCCGGCAGATTAAAAATTATTACGGCAAACAGCACTATATTGAAGTGGACGTAAAAGCGAAGTGAATTTGCGTCACGCGGGGAGTGGGGGTAGATGTAGAGATAAAAGAGTGCGAACAGCAACAGCAGGCAAAAGATGAGATAGAAGTTGATTAGTGATTTCAGTTTTCCGAAAGAGCTAAATATTTTCTTTAGACTGAATGTTGCTCCAAAAGAGAGTAGCAGGTAGAACGTCAAAAAATAAATCAGAGGCAAAAGAGGAAATGTTCGCATAAACTTTCTAATTAAACTTATCTGGCATAAAACCGAAAACTCAACAATTTATTCAAAACAGACTGCAAATCTGTTACTTAGATACAAAAAAGCGGATTTTAAACGCTCTGTGGGTTGAATATTTATTAACCACCGGACAAAAGTACGGAAATGGGGGATAGAAAAGGAGCTAAAACTATAAAAAGAGGCATTAAAACAAAATTTCCCCGGATTTACATGAAACAATGTAGTTCGGTTATTTTACGCAATACAAAATAATGGCTAAATTACATTTGTAATAAGCAGGTATCTCATTCAAAATTCAATCTGTTTACATACTTAAACAATAATGAAAGTTTTAATTTGAAAAATATACATCCATAAACTTACAGTAAAACATTTATTTCAGTAAATTACAGGTAAGAAATATCAAATTATATACAATATATAAAGCGCATAAAATCAGCATTTTAATTGATTTTAGTTAAAGTGAAATATAGATTTTATTTAAATAATCACAGAAGAATAGAGCAGAAAGAAAGTAAGTTATATTCTACATACTGATTATCAGTATTTTATACTACGTAACTTAAAGTTAAATCAAGGTATTATAAAATTAAAATAACACACTAAAAATCAATAATATAACAAATATTTTATTAAAAAAATTCATCAAACAGCACTTAATGCAGAGTTGAAAATTTATATGGATTATATCATTAAGTTTATTACATTTGTAGTTAATGAAAAACACCAAGGCAAATAATACTACAACGTATGGCTTTATTATAAATGCACAACATTGTTTATCAGTTGATTAAACAATGATTGAAAGTTAAATAGATAAACAATTGAATCACATGAAGGACAGGATACAGCAATTTATCGATTACAAGAATATCTCTCCGGGCGAACTTGCTGAGATGTTGGAAGTACAGCGTTCCAATATTTCTCACATTTTAAACGGGCGAAATAAGCCCGGTGCGTCGTTTACACAAAGGTTCCTGACGATATTCCCTGAAATCAATGCCCGATGGCTCTTTCTCGGTGAAGGCGCTATGATAATGGAGGCTCATAGGGAAGAAGCAAAGAAAAAGGAGGATATAATGGCTGAGGTCAGATCAGAACCTGTCCCTTATTATGGAAAGAGTAACAGTTCCGGTTCTGTTCCTGAAAAGGAAGCCAAAACAGTTGAAAAAGTGGTTTTGCTTTATTCCGATGGCACTTTTGCTTCATACAAAACTAAGTAACATTTGTAACTCTTAGTTTTTCTGCCAATTACAAAAGTGCACTAATTTTTATTTTTACTATTTACATTTGTTTCTTACTGAGGTTTGTGCTTATTTTTTCAAAATTCAAATTATGACTATCTTTGCATGAGTAAAACAGTTAGACATGTCAAAGAAGTTCGTCTCTGATTTTTATGTAACCGAAAATATACCTTTAAATGAAACCAATTCTTTAATACGGTTGCATACTTCTGTTGCTTTACCACAGATATTTCCCGGACAGTTTGTCAATGTGGAGATTAAAACTGCCGATATATTTTTAAGGCGTCCATTCTCTGTTTTTGAAGTGGACTATGACGCAAATACCATTTCCCTGATTGTTAAAATTTTAGGAAGAGGTTCAGCGAAACTTGCAAAGATCGAAGCCGGTACTGTGCTGAGCATTGTGTATCCGCTTGGAAAGCCCTTCACCATGCCGGATAAACAGGATAGGGTTCTTGCTGTTGGCGGTGGGAGCGGGCTGGCGCCCATGCTCTTTTTGGTGAGAGAGTCGGGCATTGCGGCTGCAAACGTGGACATCATCATCGGCGCAAAAAGTGCATCCGACCATGTTGACACCAGCGATTATTCCGAATATGGAAACATCCATCTCACCACGGATGACGGTTCTGCCGGCACCAAGGGGTTTGCAACGCAACATCCCCTGTTTTCTGATTTGGGCAATTACGATAAGATTTACGCTTGTGGTCCAGACGGTATGATGAAGGCTGTTGCCAAACAGGCAAAAGTCGCCGGAGTTTTCTGTGAAGTTTCTCTCGAAAACCTTATGCCGTGCGGGTTTGGTGTCTGTCTTTGCTGCATTGAACCAACTGTAAACGGAAATTTGTGTGTCTGTACCGATGGTCCGGTTTTTAATATAAATGACTTGAAATGGCAGATTTAAGAGTAAATATAGGCGATTTGCATCTGAAAAATCCGGTGATGCTCGCTTCGGGAACCTGTGGTTTTGCCGAAGAAATAAATGATTTTTACGATGTTTCACAGGTGGGAGGTGTTTTTCTCAAGGGAATTACGCTGCACAACAGGGATGGCAATTTGTATCCGCGCATGGCTGAAACACCTTCCGGAATGCTAAATGCAGTCGGATTGCAAAACAGAGGGATTGACTATTTTATTGAAAACATCTATCCGCGGATTAAGGATTATAACACACCGCTGATTATTAATGTAAACGGCTCCACGGTTGAAGAGTATATCGAGGTGACGGAGAAGGTGAATGAACTGGAGAAAATTCCGGCTATTGAACTCAACATTTCCTGTCCGAACGTGAAGGAGGGCGGAATGGCTTTCGGTATTACCTGTCCGGGCGCCGAGATGGTAACCCGCGAGGTGAGAAAGGTTTACGACAAGACCATGATTGTAAAACTATCTCCCAACGTAACCGACATTGCAGAAATTGCAAGGGCAGTAGAAGGGCAGGGCGCCGATTCCATTTCCTTAGTGAACACATTTGTCGGGATGGCAATTGATGCCGAAACGCGAAAACCGATGCTCTCCACAATCACGGGAGGCTTGTCAGGACCGGCAATTAAGCCTATTGCCCTGCGCATGGTGTGGCAGGTAGCAGAGACTGTGAAAGTTCCGGTAATCGGCATGGGAGGAATAATGAACACTGCCGATGCCATTGAGTTTATGCTTGCCGGCGCTGCTGCCGTGCAGGTTGGAACGGCGCTTTTCAAAGATCCGTTTATTCCTTTGCAAATTATAGAAGGTTTAAACGAATATTTAGAGCGACATAATATAGATCGTGTTCAGGATTTAATCGGACGCATAGAAACCGAATGATTTTTTTAAGAATTTTTATAAAAAATATTTATCCGATTTTACTAATTTGCCTGTTTTTAAGGACAATTTGAAACTATTTTAAGCGAGAAATAACTGAGAGAGAAAAAATAAATTGTAATGTGAACATTTCAATTTTGTATGTGTTTAATAAAGTGCAGATAGCAGAATTGAATAAAAATCAGTAAGAGAGTATGTCAAAATTTGAAATTTTAATGCCAAAATTAGGTGAAAGCATCCAGGAAGGCACAATCACCAAATGGTTTGTAAAAGAAGGGGATACCATCGAAGAAGATGATATGCTTTTTGAAGTGGCAACCGATAAAGTGGACTCAGAAATTCCATCGCCGGTGGAAGGTGTAATCTCAAAGATTCTTTATCCGGAACAATCCGTGCTTCCCGTTGGGGAGGTAGTGGCTATTGTTGATATGGGTGGAGAAGAGGACGATGCAGAAACTGCTGAAGTTTCTGAACCGGCAGCTTCCGCCGAAAAAGTAAGCGAAGCAACAGCTGAACCAGCTGCTGAAGCAACAGCTCCGGAAGTGAAAGAAGAGCCTTCCAGAGTATTGTCGAACCGGTTTTATTCACCGCTGGTGAGAACAATCGCCAAAGAGGAGGGTATCACAAATGAAGAGCTGGAATCTATTGAAGGCTCTGGAGCCAACGGGCGCGTTCAGAAAAAAGATCTGCTGAACTACATTGAAAACAGAAAGAAACCGGCAGTCAAACCGGCTCAGGTTGCTGCTCCGGCACCCGAAAGAAAGGTTACCCCACCAGTACTTGCCGAAGCAGGCGACGAGGTGATTGAGATGGATCGTATTCGCAAGATTATTGCCGACCACATGGTAATGTCCGTTCAGGTTTCGCCGCACGTTACATCCGTTGTTGAAGCCGATGTTACCAATCTGGTTTTCTGGAGGGAGAAGAACAAGGATGCGTTTCTGAAAAAATATGGTGAGAAAATCACCTACATGCCGTTCTTTATTGAAGCAACGGCTGCCGCACTTGCTGAGTTCCCTATGGTGAATTCATCGGTTGATGGCGATAAAATTATTCTCAGAAAAAATATAAATATTGGAATTGCCGTTGCCAAACCCGACGGAAATTTAATTGTTCCGGTAATTAAAAATGCAGAACAGCGCAATGTTGTCGGTCTCTCCAAAGAGCTGAACCGACTTGCCGGTGCAGCACGGGAAAACAAGCTCTCTCCCGATGAAATTCAGGGCGGTACATTTACTATCACCAACTTCGGAAGTTTCAGAAACATCATTGGCACGCCAATTATTAACCAGCCGCAGGTTGGAATTCTGGCAACCGGAAGCATTGAAAAGAAACCGGCAGTGGTGGAAACGCCAACAGGAGATGTGATTGCCATTCGACACAAAATGTATCTCTCGCTCTCTTATGATCACCGCATTGTGGATGGCGCCTTAGGCGGCGCTTTCCTGAGAAGAATTGCCGATAATCTGGAAAAATTTGATATAAATAACACAATTTGAGTAACTTAAAATGGAAAAATTAAAAGTACCCAAAATTCATACAATTAAGAAAACGGATAAGGAAACGCTCGAAAAGTGGTTCAGACTGATGTCGATTGGGCGCGCGATTGACGACAAAGCGCCCAACTATCTGAAACAGGCTATCGGCTGGTCGTATCATGCCCCCTATGCCGGTCATGATGGAATTCAGCTTGCTGTGGGGCAGGTGTTTGAGAAAGAAAATGACCACCTGTTTATGTATTACCGCGATATGCTGGTGGCGCTTGCAGCAGGAATTACAGCCGAGGAGATTATTCTTAACGGAATCTCCAAAGCCAACGATCCTTCCAGTGGCGGACGACACATGTCTAACCATTTTGCCAAGCATGAGTGGAATATCCATAGCGTCTCTTCGCTCACGGGAAATCATACCCAGCAGGCGGTGGGAGTTGCCCGCGCCATTAAATATTATGGTACAAAAGCAGTGGCAATCAGCAGTCAGGGTGAATCGTCGGTTAGCGCAGGTTATGTTTACGAAGCATTTAACGGCGCCGACAAGGAAGAATTGCCGGTGGTTTTTGTTATTCAGGATAACGGCTACGGAATTTCCGTACCCAAAAAAGACCAGACAGCCCAGCGCAAAGTGGCAAATAACTTTTCCGGATTTAAAAATCTGCGTATCATTCATTGTAACGGAAAGGATGTGTTTGACTCGATGAATGCAATGATTGAAGCCAGAAGGTATGCCCTTGAAGAGAGCAAACCGGTTCTTTTACAGGCGAACTGCGTGCGCATTCATTCCCACTCCAATTCTGATGATCACATGCTCTACCGAAACGAAGGCGAGCGTAATTATGTGGTTGAATATGACCCGTTAGCAAAGTACAGAAGGATGCTTCTCCGCTATGAGAGGTTCACCGAAGAGGAGTTGCAAAATATTGAAAAAGAGGTGAGTGAAGTGATAAAAAGTGCCCATAGGGTAGCTCTGAAGGCTCCGAATCCGGATCCCGCTTCCATATACGATTTCGTGTTTCCCGATGCTTATGTTTCCGAAAAATATCCGGAAGGAGTTCATTCGGAGGAGGGAGAGAAGAAGAGACTGATTACGGCGCTGAACGAAACATTGGCAGCCGAATTCCGCCACAATCCCGACACATTTATCTGGGGGCAGGATATAGCCTACAAGGATAAAGGAGGAATTTTCAATGTTACGCGGGGGCTTCAGAAGGAGTTTGGACCGAAGAGGGTTTTTAATGCACCCATTGCCGAAGATTTTATTGTGGGAACTGCCAACGGAATGTCGAGGTTTGATGAGAAAATCAGAATTGTAGTCGAAGGAGCCGAGTTTGCCGACTATTTCTGGCCTGCCATGGAGCAGTATGTTGAAACCAGCCATGACTACTGGCGATCGAATGGAAAATTCACACCAAATGTGACCATTCGTCTCGCTTCGGGAGGTTATATCGGAGGCGGCATGTACCATTCGCAAAATATTGAGGGGTCTTTGGTTTCCATACCCGGCATTCGGATTGTCTATCCTTCTTTTGCAGACGATGCTGCCGGATTGCTCCGCACTTCGATCCGCTCAAAGGGACCTACCATTTTCATGGAGCCTAAGGCGTTGTATCAAAGTCCAAAGGCAGCTACCGTTGTTCCCGACGATTTTGAAGTGCCTTTCGGAAAAGCAAGAATCAGAAAAGAGGGTTCCGAGCTCACCATTCTGACCTACGGCAATACTTCACACATGAGTATTGAAGCTGCCCAAAAGCTTGAGGAGGAGGGATACAGCGTGGAAGTGATTGATCTACGCTCGCTTGTGCCCTTAGATGAGGAAACCATTTTGAAATCGGTGGAGAAGACCGGAAAAGTGTTGATTGCCCATGAAGATAAAGTGTTTGGTGGTTTTGGCGGCGAGCTGAGCGCACTGATTACCGAAAAGGCATTTGAACTTCTGGATGCTCCGGTGAGAAGAGTCGGCTCAACTTATACGCCGGTGGGGTTCAGTCCTATTCTTGAAAAGGCAGTTCTGCCCAATACGGTAAAAATTTATGACGCAGCAAAGGAGTTGCTTCAGTACTAAAAATTTTAAATAAGGAGATGAGTAAAAAAATAGCGATAGTTTACAGCTTTCATACGCACAAATCGAAAAGAATAGCTGAGAAAGTTATTGAAGGATGGGGTGAGCCGAAACTTGAACCGGTTAATGCCGAGGAGCTTACCAAAGAGATGATAGAGAAGTACGATTATTTCATTATGAGTGCTCCCACCTGGTTTGATGGTGAACTTCCCAACTATTGGGATGAGTTTGTTCCAGACCTTGAGGAGATGGACCTGAAGAATAAAAAGTTTGCCATTTTCGGATTGGGTGATCAGAAAGGATATTCAGAAAATTTTGTGGATGCCATTGGTATTTTGGCAGAAATTCTTGAGGAGTGTGGCGGAACAATAATTGGACACACACCGGTTGAAGGATACACTTTTGAAGCATCCAGAGCGCAGCGGGGCGATAATTTCATCGGACTGCCCCTGGATCAGGAGAACCAGGCACGAATGACAAACAACAGGTTGAAAGCGTGGATTGAACAGCTGAAAAAGGAGTTTTAGCTGTAAATTATAAATCTCATATATTGGCTTTAAAAAGCCCAAAAGCAGGTAGATCGTTTCAAAACGGTCTGCCTGTTTTATTTATGGATTTCTACAGAAAATAGCTCAATTTTTAAACAGAGCTACTTTAAGTTATAAATTTGTATTACCCCGACTGTGTTACAATTGTTATCAACAACAACCAGAGATGTAATTTTCAGCTGTTTTAAGCGTTCTTCAGTTTCATGTAGTGAAGTACCCAAAACGACAGTTTTGGGATTTTTTGTCATAAAATCAGCAGCTTTAAAATCCCATGCATCCTTGCCATGAGCTTCCAGCAGGCGCCGAAGATCGCCGTCTGTAATAATTCCGATTGTATGGTTGTTTTGATTGATAAGAGCCAGCCCAAGCCTGCCTTCACTCATTGTGTTGATAATTTCATTCAATGATGTTTTTCCACTGATAACAGGCAAATCCCGGGCTCTCATTTTGTGTTCTACTTTTGTTAACAATTTTCGTCCTAAAGCGCCACCGGGATGAAAACGAGCATAATTTTCTTCAATGAAATATTTGATGTCATAAAGGTAAACAGTTTTTGGTTATTCAAAAAATTCAAAAATGAAATGTTGTGTTCATTATAAAAATGTATTTAGCAGTAAAATTTAAGCATTTATAATGTTTACAAATGTTTTATGTAATTATTCTGCATTTATAATTTTACAACATATTAAGCTTAATCCTTGCACGAATATTGTTAGTTAGTCCCTGATTATCATTTGATAAGCAACAGACTGACAAGTAGTAGTTTAAGTGTGTTTACATTTCTAATGTGTTGTTTTCTTTTGTGAAACAAGATAATCTATATTTCACAAATGTGTTATGGGGGATTTTGTTTTAAAGTTTCTGAATAATATCCTAATTCTCAGGATATTATCATTCTTTGTCTGAGAGACTTTTAAATGTTTAATAATATCTGTTTTATACGGACGAAAAATGCTTTATTCTTTATGTCAAGGCATACAAGACAGATATACCTCCTTTAAATCGAGTTGATTATTGTTAAACAGAATCTGCCGGCGGTATTATTTCATTACAATCAGTAATCAATTTGGCAAATGTTTCGTATTGAAATACGTTTTATTCATTAATTTTGCATTTTTTAAAATGATTAGAAAATTTAAGGGTTTGGGAAATTAAGAGCATCATTGCAAATTGTGCATCTGTTGTTTTTCAGATTTCAAAAAGTACCCGCTATTAATGAATAAAGATGGATAAAAATTCAATTATTGGTATCGTTTTAATCTTTGCCATTCTTGTTGTATTTTCAATTGTCAATCAACCATCACAGGAGCAGATCGAAGCAGCCAGACAAAGACGCGATTCCATAGCACAAGTTGAGGCGGAACAGGCGCGAATGGTTGAGCTTCAGCAGCAACAGGCACAGGAATCTAAGCTTCCCGAACTGGCAGATATGCCCGATTCCCTGATAAAAAGCAGCACCCTTCAGGAGAAAATAGATCAATTCGGAATTTTTGGACCTGCTGCAATTGGGGAGCAGGAGTTTTATACACTCGAAAATAACCTCATCAGGATAAAATTTTCTAATAAAGGAGGCAGAATTTATTCGGTGGAACTGAAAAACTATCGCACCCACGATTCGCTTCCACTCATGTTGTTTGACGGTGATGAAACCCTTTTCGGGCTGAACTTTTTTGCGCAAAACCGTAGCATTCAGACCGATCAGCTCTATTTTACGCCTTCCGTCAGTCAACATTCGATTGTTGTTAACGGACCGGAGGTGAAAACCGGAAACGAAGGACGAACCCGCTTTAATGAAGAGCACCCCGGTGGCAAAGAGTCTGTCAGTTTCAAGATAGAAGTGGCACCCGGGAAATTTCTCGAATATGTCTATACGCTTGAATACAACTCCTATCTGATTGATTTTGACATAAATATCCAGGGAATGGAGCAGTATGTCGCTTCCAACCAGACCTACCTCAATTTTACCTGGGCGTTTGATGTTCCCCGTCAGGAGAAGCAGTCGAAGTTTGGCGAGGATCGTTATACCAATATTATATATAAGTTTTTTGAGGATGATGTAAGTAATCTCTCTCAGAGTAAATCGGATGAGAAAAATTTGAGCACCAGAATCAAATGGATTGGCTTTAAACAGCTGTTTTTCAACTCAACCATCATTGCAAAGGAGTCGTTTCCAAATGCGTTTATCCGTTCGCAGCGCTATAGTGACAATCCAAAATACCTGGCAAACTACCATGCCGACATTGCCATTCCTTATAAAGGAACCAGTGTGGAAAACTTCAACATGGAGATATTTTTCGGTCCGAACCATTATCAAACGCTGAAGCAATACGGTTTTGATATGGAGCGGCTTGTCTATTTGGGCTATGCTCTTGTGAGACCGGTCAACCGCTATATTATAATTCCAACATTCAATTTCCTGAGAAAATACATTGATAATTTCGGAATTATCATTCTGCTGCTCACAATTTTCATTAAAACGATTCTGTTTCCCTTCACCTATAAATCTTACGTTTCGCAAGCCAAAATGCGCAGTCTGAAACCGGAGATGGATGAAATCAACAAGAAATTCGGCAACGACAAGCCAATGGAAAAACAGCAGGCAACCATGGCGCTCTACAAAAAAGCGGGGGTCAATCCCATGGGCGGATGTCTGCCCATGTTGCTTCAATTTCCGATTTTGGTTGCCATGTTCTTCTTTTTTCCGACTTCCATAGAACTCCGGCAGGAGAGTTTCCTGTGGGCGCACGACCTTTCCACTTACGATTCGATTTTGGATTTACCTTTCAATATTCCGCTCTATGGCGATCACGTGAGCCTGTTTTGTCTGCTGATGACAATCACAACCATCATTTCAACACGGTTGAACCAGCAGGCAACCACATCACAGGGAATGCCCGGAATGAAAACCATGATGTATATGATGCCGGTGATGTTTTTGTTTATTCTGAACAATTACTCATCCGGACTGAGCTACTATTACTTTTTGGCAAACGTCATCACCATTGGTCAGACATACCTGATCCGCTCATTTATTGATGATGACAAGATCAGGGCACAGTTGCAGATCAACAAGAAAAAACCGGTGAAAAAATCCAATTTCCAAAAGAGACTCGAGGATATGGCAAAGCAGCGCGGCGTGCAGCTTCCCAAAAAATAACATTTTCTTCTGCAAAACTGATAAAAATTTCAACCCATATTAAACTTTTGGCATCTCCGATCGTCAAAAGGTTATTAATTTTTAAAAAATTGGAAATGAAAAAGTTTGGTTTTGCTTTGATAACATTTTTACTGGTATCCGTAGTGTCCATGGCACAGCCGGATGGACCACGCAGCCAGATGAATCCTGAGACTATGGCAAAACGCCAGACAGAGCGTCTGAAAGATGCTGTCGGGTTAGATGCCAAGCAGGAAAAAGCAGTTTATGATCTGAGCCTTGAAACCTCAAAGAAAATGAGCGCCGAACGTGAGAAGATGAGAGGAAACAACGAAGGCATGCGCACGAAATTTCAAGAAATCCGTGCAGAGCAGGATAAGAAAATGAAAGAAATTCTGACTGCCGAGCAGTGGAAAAAATATGAAAAGCATCTTGAAGAAAATCGCTTCCAGCGGGGAGGTCAGCGTGACGGACAGAGAGGCGGCGGACGCCCAGGAGGCAGATAACCAACAGGTAAAGAATGATTTAGTTAGGTTTTTTTAGTTAAGTTTAGATTGAGGGATTGCAGAGGCAATCCCTTTTTTATGCACTATGCTGATGCGAAATTTTGTTTTAAATCAACCATTTTTATAGCCGTAACTGCCGCTTCATCTCCTTTATTGCCATGTTTTCCTCCGGCGCGGTCTTTAGCCTGCTGCTGATCATTTGTGGTCAGCACGCCAAAAATAAAGGGCTTGTTATATTTTAGGTTCAGCTGAACAGTGCCCTGTGTTACCGCATCGCAGATATAATCGAAATGTCTGGTTTCTCCCTGAATGACGCAGCCGATTAAAATAACCGCATCCACATTTTCCATTTCTGCAAAAAATTGTCCGCCAAGGGGCAGTTCAAAACTGCCGGGCACATATTTCACAGCTATATTTTCGTCTGTAGCGCCGTGTCTTTTCAGTGTGTTAACAGCGCCTTCCGCCAAAGCAAAGGTAATTTCCGGATTCCATTCTGCCACCACTAATCCAAAGCGCATACCTGCCGCTGATGGAACCTTTTCGGGATCGTAAGATGATAAATTTTGTGTTGCCATTTTTAGAAATAAAAAACCCCTCATAAGAGGGGTGAATATAATTAATAAACTATTCAGCTTTTTTTGGTTTCAATACGTCCGATATAGCGGTCGGCGTTTTGCCCTTCATTGGATGTAGGATATTTCTCCTTAATCTGCTTGTATAAAACCAGCGCTTCATCCAGTTCATCCATCGACTCTAACAGATTTGCAGCCTTCATCATATATATCGGCGTGGTGAAATCATTTTCGTTCATCCCGAATGCCTTACGGTAGTGCCTCAGTGCGCCTTTGGTATCTCCCAGCTCAAGTTTTGCATCGCCTTTGGCACCTTCGCTGATGGGAGCAAGCAGCATATCTTTGGTCTTGAATCCGTTCAGATATTCGAGTGCATCTTCATACTGTCCGAGATGCAGATAGGAAATTCCGGTGTAATATCTGGCAAGTTTACCCGCTTTGGTCAGTCCGTAATCGTCGATGATATCCAGAAAACCGAGATAATTTCCGTCACCGTTGATTGCCAGATTAAACGAGTCCTTTTCAAAATAATTTTCAGCCATGAACATTTGAGAATTGGCTTCTTTCTCGCGCGGATGCAGATAGAATCTTGTGAATCCTAAGTAAGCAACAACTAACAAAATAATTGCACCCACAACATAAGTGATGGGCTTCTGGTGTTCTTCAATAAACTGCTCCGTTTTGGTCAGCGCGCTCTCAAGTTCCTGCAAATTATCGGTTTGACGGGCTTTCTTCTTTGCCATAATTTCCTTTTTTCAAAATGTGCCGCAAAAATAACTTTTTTTTATGTATTGTGCAGCAATTGATATTTAAAATTCAGGGTTTAATCAACAGTTGGTTGTTATTAACCTGAATTTTACCAAGACGCTCCATTCAACGCCGTTTTTTAACTAACTTTGTGTAAATGTAAAGAATTGAACCGGGATGTATATTGAAGAAATTTCCATTGTTAATTATAAAAATCTGAAAGATGTTGCACTCACTTTTTCGCCGCGCCTGAACTGCCTGATTGGCAACAACGGCGCCGGAAAAACCAATCTTATGGATGCGGTCTATTACCTCTCATTCTGCAAAAGTTTTTTTAATGCAACCGATCAGATCAATATCAACCACGATGAGAATTTTTTCATGCTCAACGGCTCTTACCAACGGCTTGGTTCTCACGAGATTGTATCCTGCGGATTGCAGGCAGGACAGAAAAAGCAGTTTAAGCGAAATGCAAAAGTGTATAAACGGCTGATGGAGCATATCGGTTTGCTGCCGTTGGTGATGGTTTCGCCTTCGGATACCAATCTGATTTTGGGGGGAAGCGATGAGCGGAGAAAGTTTATGGACGGCATTATTTCCCAATACAACCAAAATTATTTAGATGATCTGCTGAAATACAACCGTGCGGTTTTGCAACGCAACAACCTGCTGAAACAGTTTGCCGCCGAACGCTATTTTGATGCCGAACTGCTGTCGATATGGGATTCGCACCTTATTGAGCATGGTTCAAGAATACATGCTGAACGTCAGAAGTTTATCGAAAAGCTGATTCCTGTTTTTCAGCAATACTATTCATTCATCTCCATGGAAAATGAAACGGTAGGACTGGAACACTCTTCGGATTTATACAACGACAGCTTTGAAAATATTCTGAAAAATTCGCTCGCAAGCGACCGTATTGCCCAGCACTCAACGGCAGGTATTCATAAAGATGACCTGGTTTTCAACTTAGGTTCGTGGCCTATTAAAAGATTGGGTTCGCAGGGGCAGAACAAAACCTACCTTGTTGCTCTGAAATTGGCTCAGTATAAGTTTATCCGTGAAATTTCGGGAATGAAACCCATTCTGCTGCTTGACGATATTTTTGACAAACTCGACCGCAACCGTGTGGAGCAGATTGTGAAGCTGATTTCCACAGCTGATTTCGGGCAGATTTTCATAACCGATACCAACCGTAGTCATTTAGAAACCATTATTGAGGAGATGGATACGGAATACCATATTTTTAATGTCAGTCAGGGAAAAATTGAGCCTGTAAAATGAAAAGAAGCAATACACAATCATTGAGTGAGGTGCTGCGCGAATATGTGCGCGTGATGAGAATGGACCGCAAGCTGAAAGAGGTGGATGTTGTCGGCTCATGGGAGACTATTCTCGGCAAAACAGTTGCCAGATACACCCGCAATATTTTTCTTTCAAAACAGATTCTCTATGTGGAAATTGACTCGCCCGTTGTTAAAAACGAACTGCTGATGATGCGCGAGGAAATTCGTTGCCGGCTGAATGAGCTGGCAGGTGAAGAGATGGTAAAAAAAATCGTCTTCAAATAAATGCGAAAAAAAGTCCCGATGCGCAGTACCGGGACTTTTGATAAGTATGTATAAACAAAAAGATTATTCGTCTTCCTGCTCAGCTTCGTATGCTTTGAGAAGCTCATCCTGCACTTCAGCCGGAACTTTTTCATAGCTGTCGAATGAGGTGCTGAACACACCGCGCCCGCCCGTGATGGAGCTGAGCGAAGTTGCATACCTGAACATCTCTTTCTGAGGCACTTTGGCGCTGATTTTCTCCATTCCTTTTTCAGAACCCATACCCATAATCATGGCGCGCCGCCCCTGCAGATCACTCATCACATCGCCCATCCGATC
>LSQX01024494.1_pt1 | contig 29199 bp, 21 predicted proteins | sample 654561 | NCBI WGS metagenome assembly LSQX01 (sample SAMN04489861, study PRJNA283612) | anaerobic digester metagenome | isolation source: 4 biogas reactors fed with cattle manure at either 37C or 55C with and... | place: Denmark: Kongens Lyngby | collected 2014 | reverse complement strand
TAGCAAACTAGATGAGGATCAACAAATTAGATATCTTCACGATGAGATGGCTAATGATTTAAACAAAGTTAAACAAAATGCAGCGGCTAAGTTAAAAAAATTCGACCTCGATTTTCGTGATTATGATTTTAAAGATAAAGTAAGGAAAATAATAAGAGAAGAAGCGCGAACAAACAAATCTAGAATCGCGGATAAAAAGGCGGTTCTAAAAGAAAAACTTGCTGAAGCAAAAGCTAAATATTTACAAGAAAAAGAAACACATCGCGAGAATAAATATAATGTATTAGAATATCACAGGAAATTAAACGAAATAAAGAGTGAACATAGAAGATGTGCCGCGAGTTTTTCTGGAGAAAGAAAAGCTGCTAAAAACAATTACAAAGAAAAGTTGAATGAGTTAAAATTAGATAAAAAAGAAAATCCAGAAAAATATCTTCCTAATAGTGAAAAAATTTTAGAAATAAAAAGAGAAAGAAACTTAAAGGTTGCTGAGCAAAGAAATAATATTCAAATTGCCAAAAAACAAAACAAGCTTAAAGAGTTTCCTGATCATAAAGAAGAAAGATTAGCTAAAATAAGAAATCTTAAAGCTGAATATCAGGAAAAAAGAGAAGCGTTAGAAAAAGAATTCAATGGTAATAAAAAAGAGTTCAAAGATAAGCTTGACAATTTAAAAGCAAAATATGATGAGGATTATGCAGAAATCCAAAAAACAAAACCAAACTTTACAAACTATGTTTCTAGCATTCAAATGATCTTCCAAGATCCAGTTTCTTCATTAAACCCAAGGATGGTTGTAAGTGAGATTATCTCAGAAGGATTAATTGTTCGAGGCGAAAAGAACCATGCTAAAAACAGAGAAAAAGTTTATGAAGTATTGAGATTGGTTGGTCTGGATAAAGACCACGCTACGCGATATCCTCATGAATTTAGTGGAGGTCAGCGGCAAAGAATTGGTGTTGCTAGATCAATTATTGTAAGACCTGATTTTATTATCGCGGATGAACCAATTAGTGCTTTAGATGTTTCTATTCAAGCCCAAGTAATAAATTTATTAAACGATTTGAAAGAAAAACTAGGACTTACAATATTATTTATTGCGCACGATTTATCAGTTGTCAAATACTTTAGTGATCGAATTGCGGTTATGTATATGGGTAAAATAGTTGAATTAACTTCTTCAGAAGAACTTTTCAAAAATCCATTGCATCCTTATACAAAATCATTATTGTCAGCGATTCCTTATCCAGATCCCAATAGTGAAAGAAAACGCAAGAGATTTTTATATAATCCTCGCGTTCACGATTATAGTGTCGATAAACCAACTATGAGAGAAATTAAAAAAGATCATTTTATTTACGCAAATGATAAAGAATTTGCTGAATATCAAAAAGAGTTAGCACAAAAGGGGTGAGAAGATGAAAAGATTAGTTGCGGTAATAGTTCTTTTAGTTGCAATCCTAATTGTAGCAGTTCAACCAGATATTAAAGAACGCTCCCAATATAGTGTAGTGTTTTTTTCCAATGGTGGAACACCAATTAAAACACTTGTTTTAGAATCAAATGCTCAAGTTTTAGAACCTAAAGAACCTACTAGACAATCGTCAACATTTGCTGGTTGGTACACCTCATTAGATTTTAAAGATGATGAATTATTTGACTTTTCATCAAGAATATCAAAAAGTATGACGCTTTATGCAAAATGGGATGTTGAAACTTATACCATCGTTTATGAATTAGGCAATGAAGGTAGTTGGCCTAATGAAGAAGCTAAAAACTTATTTCTAACTACGTTTAACTTTGATTCCCCAATAATATATTTAGATCATGGCACGAGTAATGCACCTAAACATTCTTCGGGGGCAAGATTTAGAGGTTGGCGCACAATTTCTCAAAGCGATTTTAATGCGTTAACACCTGCTGAACAAGGTGAATATCCAATGATTGGATCGATAAATCCTAAAAATGATCTTGAACTGTTTGATGATAATAACACTTTAGTTTTATATGCTTACTATCGAGGACTTTAAGAGAAATTAAAAGGACTTGCTAAGAACTTAATTATAAAGTATAATATTAGAAAATGAAAAAGGTTTTTTAAAAGTTAATTTATTAAAAAAGAGAGAAAGAGAAAAAAGTAAAACAAAACTTTTTTCTCTTTCTTTTTATCATGTTAAACTTTTAACAATAATAGGAGAAAATAAAATGATAGATTATATTGTAGTTGGCTCAGGAATAGTTGGTTCGTTTATAGCTTGGGAATTATCTAAGTACAACTTAAAGGTTTTAGTTTTAGAAAAAGAAAGCGATATTGCGAATGGACAAACAATCGCAAACAGCGGAATAATTCATTCAGGACACGATCCACTTGAAAACACTTTAAAGGCCAAACTTTGTGTTCGAGGAAATCTTCTTTATCGAAAATTAGAAACCAAACTTCAAATACCTTTAAGAAAAACAGGAGCTTATGTTATAGCTCATAGTAAAGAAGATTTGAAAGTTTTAGCAGATTTGCAAAAAAGAGCCCTTTATAATGGTGTTAAAGAAGTATTTTTGCTGAGCAAGGAAGAGGCGCTAAAAGAAGTTAAAAATTTAAAAGAAAATATCAAAGGTGTTTTGAGTTTGCCATCTACAATGGTTACATTTCCTTGGGAAGTGTGTTTTAATTTATTAGAAAACGCAATTGAAAACGGTGTAGAATTAGAATTAAATCAAGAAGTTACAAAAATTGTTAAAAAGCGTGATTATTACGTTGTAGTAACAAACAATAAAACCGAATATCAGACCAAAGGAATTATTAATTCAACAGGCGTATATAGTGACATTATTGCTTCTTATATTGAAAAGGAAGTGCCTTTTAAAATCATTCCAAGAAGAGGCGAATATTTCGTTTTAGATCATTCTGTTGCCAATTATTTAACAAAAGTAATTTATCCGCTACCAGATATTAAAGGTAAAGGAGTGCTTTTAACGCCACAAGTACATGGGAATATTTTAATCGGTCCTAATGCGGAAGAGATTTTAGATAGGGATGACTTGGCAACAACAAAAGAAGGTCTTGAATATGTGAAAACAGAAGCATTGAAACAGGCCAAAAACATTCCCTTTCACGCCAATATAAGAACCTTTAGCGGTATTAGGGCATCCTCAACCTATCAAGATTTCTACATTAAAGAATCAAAACTAAATAAAAAAGTATTTCATTTAGGGGGGATAGACTCACCTGGTTTAACCGCTGCTCCTGCGATTAGCGAATATTTGATTAACCTTATTAATCAAAAATATCCACTAACAAAAAAACAAAATTTTAAAGATTTCCAAAAAACAAAATCAAGTTTTAAAAATGCTTCTATAAAAGAAAAAACGCGACTAATTAAAGAAAAACCGCTTCACGGGAAAATAGTTTGTAGATGTGAACTTGTCACAGAACAAGAAATAATTGAGGCAATTAATTCACCGATTGGGGTAGACACAATTAAAGGAATTAAAAAACATACACGAGCAGGAGCTGGACTTTGTCAAGGAGGGTATTGCGAAAATTTAATTTTAAAAATTATTGCAAGGGAAAAACAAAAAAAATTAACAAAAATCAATTATTATGAAAAAAACACTCCGATATTATTAAAAGAATCTAAGGAGACATAAAAGATGAAAAAAGATATCTTAATTATTGGCGGTGGTGCTGCTGGCATAATGGCGGCAATTACTGCAGCTGATGAGGCTAACGTTTTACTAGTTGAAAGAGATGTTAGATTAGGTGGTATTTTAAATATTTGTATTCATGATGGGTTTGGTCTTTATTTTTTTAAAGAAGAATTGACCGGTCCAGAATTTGCTGATCGACTCTTAAAAAAATTAGAAAAACAAAATATTGAAATTTTGCTGGAGACTACTGTAATTAAAATTAAAAAAACAGAAAAAGGTTTTAAAGCGGTATTAACGAACGAAGATGGATTAAAAGAGGTTGACACGAAAGCAATTATTCTTACAAGTGGAAGTTATGAAAGAACTGCTGGTGCAATAAGATTGCCTGGAAAAAGATTAAAAGGAATTACAACTGCCGGAACTGCTCAAAGATATTTAAATCAAGATGGTTATTTAGTTGGTAAAAACATTTTTATTTTAGGAAGTGGTGATATTGGACTAATTATGGCTCGAAGAATGAGTTTGGAAGGCGCAAAAGTTCATGGGGTGGCGGAGATAAATTCTAATCCAAGTGGTCTTGAGAGAAATATTGTTCAATGTCTAAATGATTTTAATATTCCGTTATTTCTAAGCCACACCGTAACTAATGTGGAAGGAACAAATAAAGTTAAAAGAATAACGATAAGCGAAGTTGATAAAAACTTTAAACCAATCTCAGGAACTGAAAAATATTTTAATGTTGATTGTTTGCTGCTTTCGGTAGGACTCATTCCAGAAACAAATTTAATAAAAAACCTCAATTATCAAATCAATCCTGTAACTAATAGTGCAAGCGTAAATCAAAATTATGAGACTTCTATCCCAGGATTGTTTGTAGCTGGGAACTCCCTCCATATTCATGATTTAGTTGATTACGTTGTTTTAGAAGCTCAAAAGGCGGCTAATTGTTGTCTCAATTATTTAAAAGAAATTTGTCAAGTGAAAAATGAAAAACAAATTATTACTCAAGAAAATCTAAGTTACACTATTCCAGACAAAATAGATTTTAATAATATATTAGAACCAATTGAAATTTACTTTAGAACTAAAATTAAAGTTGAAAAGGCAAAAATAATAGTTAAACAAAACAATAAAATTATTAAAACATTTCAAAGAAGGTATCTAAAGCCAGCTGAGATGAATAAAATAAAGCTTTTAAAAAACGACTTTATTTCAACTGACTATCTTGAGATTATCTTGGAGGAACTAGTATGAAAAAGTTAATTTGCATAAAATGTCCGATTGGCTGCACCTTAATTTATAATGAGGGAAAAATTACTGGCTATAAATGTCTTAAAGGAAAAGAATATGGATTAGAAGAGATGACCAATCCGGTTAGAATAGTTACAACAACAGTTAAAACAACAAGTTACACAAACCCTAGACTGAGTGTCAAAACATCAAAAGCGATCCCAAAAGGATTAATGTTTGAAATAATGAAAGAAATCAATCAAAAGATAGTTTATAATGATATCAAGATTGGGGATGTTATTATTGAAAATATTTTAAATACGGGTGCTAATATAATCGCAACTCAAAATATTAAAATTAATAGAATTTAATAGATTAATAAAATAATGTATAAAAATCAGGTACTTGTTGAGTTTAAATAGCATAAGCATTATAATTAGAATATCGAGTTTAAAAAAATGGGAATGTGATAAGCGATGAACAAAATTAAAAATATTAAATGTTTTATTTTTGATATGGATGGAACTATCTATCATGATAATAATTTAATTGATGGTAGTCTAGAGTTAATCAATTATTTAAAGGAAAAAAAGATTGATTACTATTTTTTAACGAACAATTCATCTAAAAACACTAAAGAATATTTAATTAAACTAAAGAGTTTGGGAATTCCTGCGACAAATAGCAACATCATAACTAGTGGAACTGCAACAATCCAATATTTAAACAGCATTAAGCCTCAAGCAAATCTTTTTATTGTTGGCACAAATTCTCTTAAAAAACAATTTAGCGACAGTGGTTTTTTAGTAAAAGAAAACCCAAAAGAAAAAATCGATTATTTAGTTGTTGGTTATGATACAGAATTAACTTATCAAAAGTTAGTTGATGCTGTTTATCTATTAAGTAAAAATGTAAAATATATTGCAACTCATCCAGACTTGCTGTATCCAGCTAAAGATAATTTATATTATCCTGATTGTGGACTTTTTACTTATATGTTAAAAGTGGCGACGGGGAGAAAACCGCTTGTGATTGGAAAACCCGAAAAAGCTATATTTGAATCGATAATTTTTGAAAAAGGTTATAAAAAAACTGAAGTTATGATGCTTGGAGACAGATTATATACAGATATAAAAGGAGCACTTAATGCCAATATTTTGGCGGGCTTAGTTCTCACAGGGGAAACTAAGGAAAAAGATTTGGAAAAAACTACTTATAAACCTACGTATGTTTTTAACTCGATTAAAGATCTTTATTTATTTTTAAAAGAGAATAAAGATTAGCCGATAAAAGTTTGTTAGTTTAATTGCAATTAAGAGAGGATGAGTGTTTGATGTTTGGAAATATTATACCTGCAATTAGTAATTTTAAAGATTTGGAGAAGTTTATCCAATCTAAATTAAAATATTGTGTTTTAATGAATTTCCGTTTGGCTCAACTTAAAGATTTAGTCTTAAAACTTAAAACCAATAATAAAAAAGTATTAATTCATTCTGAGCTTATTAGAGGTTTGTCAAATGATAAAGATGGAGTTTTGTATTTAATTCAAAGTTTAGAAGTCGATGGGGTTATCTCAAGCAAACCGAAAGCAATTGAACTCTGTAAAAAAAGAGGTGTTATTGGAATTTATAGATTCTTTTTAAAAGATACATTATCATTAAGACAATCTATTTCAATTGCCAAAACAATAAAACCAGAATATATTGAAGTGCTTCCCTTTCAAGGAGCAAATTTAATTAAAAAATTAAATAAGGAAGTTCCTTCTAAATATTTATCAGGTGGATTGATTGAAACTAAAGAAGATGTGATGTTTTGCTTAAATAACGGTGTTATAGCAGTTACTACTAGCAAAACAGAACTTTGGGATTTATAAGTGGATAAATTGCTTTTTGAAAAATTAAGTTTGGGGGAAAAATGAAAACTCAGAAATACTTTTACTGTTTTATTTTATTAGCAATTTTATTTTTGGCGGGATGTAGTAGTAAAACATATACCGTCTCTTTTGACGTGCAAGGAGCGCAAGAAGAAATTGAGACTATCACAGCCAAAGAGGGAAGCGTAATCAAAAAACCCCTTGATCCCCAAAAAGCTGGTTATCAGTTTCTTTATTGGCAAGAAAAAGAATCCGAGCAATCATTTGATTTTGCAACACCAATTACAAAAGATATAGATTTAGAAGCAAAATGGATTACTAATATTTATTCAATTAATTATTTTCTTGATGGTGGAGAATTTGAACCTTTTGAAACAAAACAAAGCCTTTCAGAGGAGTTTTTCAAAGATTTATTGAGCTTTTTCAAGATTGATGATGATAAACAGTCATTTATCCACGGTTTCAATAAAAGTGAAGGCTATGATGGCTTATGGCTAAACGATAGTAACTATAACAAGAAGATTTTTCCTGAAGAACCTTTGATGGAAGATGACCAATATTTCTTTTCTTCGCGTCTTTATTATCAAAAATGGCTGCCGCTTAATACGATGATTGCTGATTTTATTGAAATGGGTTCAGAGTCCGCTTTACTAACAACGGAAATTAATTTTAAGCTAAGAGCTCTTTTTTACTATTTCTCTGATACTTTGCCTGTTCCAGAGTGGCCTCTTGAAGCTTTAGACATGATGCCTGAAAGTGCAATTATTACAAGTAAATTTGAAATTGAATCAAAAGCAATTAACTTAGTAAATCCAATTAAGCCAAAACATCACTTTTTAGGTTGGTTTAATGACCAAGAGTATCAATTAGAAGTTGAAAAGATTAGTTCAGGAACCTTTGGCAGTCAGAATATCTACGCTAAGTGGGAAAGAATTTATGAAACATCAACGAAACCGAGATATTATCCAACAAATTTTCATTTTCAAATGTCATTAGCGACAAGCGAATATCAAGAGTATAGCGAAAAAATTGTTTATAATAAATCATTTCCAATTCCAGGAATGGAAAAGACATATTACGATGGGGCGATTATTACGACAATGGTTCCTCAAGCAATAACGTATGTCGATGGCTATTTTTTAATAAGTGCTTATGATTCTAATAAAAAGGTTAATTCCGTTATTTATCTAATTAGTGAGGAAAGCGGCTTTCTTAGAACTATCATTTTACCAAATGATGCTCATGTAGGTGGTCTTGCTTATGATGGGAAAAATATTTGGGTTAGTGGCAAAAATAATACCATTCACACTTTTAAAGCAGAGGTAATAACTGATGCTTTAACCCAAGAAGAAGAATCTTTCTTTCTCACGGAGTATTTACAGGATTATCAAGTTGAAAACACCCCATCATTTTTGTCTTATTATAATGATATTATTTATGTTGGAACATTTACCGTAAGCGACCCTAGTTTGATGTCTGCTTATCAAATCCAAGAAAAAGCTAGTACACCAATAATAAATAAAGTTTATGATATTGTTATTCCCAATCGTTCCCAAGGGGCATTTTTTACTGATACTGGTCTCCTTATTAGTAGAAGCTATTCGCGAAATAACACAACCCCAAACTATATTTCCCAATTGGAATACTATCAAATCAATATTTCAAAAAATCTCAATCAAAGTCCGCTTGAAATTGAAGAACCGACAAAAGTTTTAATTTTACCGCCAATGGCTGAAGGAATAATTTTAGTGGATGCTTATTTTTATGTTGTTTTTGAATCTTGTGCTACACTTTATCAAGATGCAACTCATATTACCGATCGAGTCGTCGCTTTTGCGATAGAAGACTTTTATTGAAAACAATTTTTTAAAATTAATAAACAAAATTTAAACTAAATAAAACTAGATTTGACTTCAATAATAAATTAAGAGTTATTCCGCCTAGAAAGGGAAAACTCTTTTTTAAATTTATTGGTATGGCGTAAGGTTAAGAGATAAAAACGTTAGAAAATCAGAGAGAATTGAAGAAGAGATAGCTAATAGTTATTTAAAGTTATCGTTTTCGTTTTAGCGAAAATTCATTCAAATTAGGTGTTCAAAAACGCTAATATATGCTTTTTATTGCAGAAATCATTGAAATAATGAATAATTGTAAACGGTTTCTTGACATTTTAATTGATTGTGTTTATAATTAAAGCAAACGATAAACTTAAAACGAAAGGAGCAACTATGAAACCGAAGGTTACAATGCAAACAATTGCTGATAAACTAAATGTTAGTGTTGTTACAGTTTCGCGTGCTTTAAATGATAAAGATGGCGTAAGCGAAGTATTAAGACAGCGAATTAAACAACTTACTAAGGAACTAAATTATCGCCCTAATTCTATTGCTAGAAGTTTAAAAATGAATAGAAGTTATAATGTCGGCGTTTTAATAAGTAATAGATATGCAGATTCTGAGGATGAATATTACATTAATGTTTATAAGGAAATGGTAAAAAAAGCCACTGAATTAAAATATTCTTTAATTTTAGAAATATTGTCTAGTGAAAATGAGGAAAATTTAAAACCTCCTTATATGTACAGTGAAAGTAAAATTGATGGACTTATTGTCTTAGGTCAGTTGACAACTGAATACTTAAAAGAAATCGAAAAGAATTTTGATTTGCCAGTGTTATATTTAGACTTTTATTTAAATGACTCTTTAATTGATTCAATTATTATTGATAACTTTTATGCGAGTTATCAGTTAACTCTAAGTTTACTAAAAAAAGGTCATAGAGAAATTGGCTTTGTAGGTAATATTTATTCTACTTCAAGCATTCAAGATAGATATCTAGGCTATTATAAAGCACTTTTAGAGTGGAACTTAAAGCCTAATGATGAATATTTGATTTCTGATCGCGATGGTCTTGGGAGACTAATTGATTTAAAACTTCCGCAAAAGATGCCGACGGCTTTTGTAGCTAATTGCGATAAAATTGCTCATAAATTAAATCAAACATTAAACGAACATGGTTATATTGTTCCCGATGATGTATCAGTAGTTAGTTTTGATAATTCAGTTTATTCAACATTAACACCGGTTAAAATAACTACAGTCGATAACAATATTAAAGAAATGGTACATACAGCAGTAAATATTATTGTTAAGAAAATAAAGAATCCCGAAAGAAAGTATGGCAGAATTTTAGTTGAAGGAAAAATTATCGAAAGAGAGAGCAGTAAAACCATTTCATGAAATCAGTACTCCAGATTCAACTTGAAAAAGAAATAATTCCATTTTGGAAAACAATGATTGACTATCAGAATGGTGGTTTTTTCAATTCTTTGAACAACGATTTATATTTAAATAAAAAAGAAGATAAATCGATTATCTTTCATACTAGATATTTATACACTTTTTCTTTATGGTACAAAGAGTTGAAAGATAAAAAACTTCTTAAATATATTAATCATGCCTATGATTTTATTGAAAACCATTTTTTAGACAACATTCATGGGGGTTATTATTGGGCTGTCAGTTATCAAGGTCAGCCAACTGTAAAAACCAAACATCTTTATGCTCAAAATTTTGTTGTTTATGCTCTAGCTGAGTATGCGCAAGCAACCGACAATAAAAAAGCAGCAATCAAAGCTTATGAATTATATAATTTTATGCGTTTAAAAGCGAAATCAAACAATTTTTACTATCATGAGCAATTTAGCAATAATTGGTTACCGACATTAAATGAATTGTTATCAAATAATCCTGAAAAATATCCTTATACAACAAATACTATTCTTCATCAACTTGAAGCATGGACGAATTTGTATAGGGTTTGTCCTACTGAGCAACTTAAAGGGGATATTATAAAGTTGCTTGATGCCTATAAAACTGTCTTTTACAACAAGGAAAATAAAAACTTTCATGTATATATCAATAAAAACTATAAAATAGACAACTATGATGTTTCTTATGGTCATGATATTGAAACTTGTTGGCTAATTAATGAAGCATTAGAGGTGCTAAAAATTGAAGATAATGAACTTAGTGAAATCTTATTAGACGTCGCTGATCAAGTTTTAACTAAGGCAATGACCACAAAAGGCTTAATTTACGGAATTGAAAAAGGCAGAGTTATTGAAAGTCGCGTTTGGTGGGTTCAATTAGAAGCGATGGTTGGTTTTATGGATGCGTATGAAAAGACCGGAAAGATTAAATATTTCGATGCAGTTAAGCAAATCTACGATTATTGTCAAGCTCATTTAGTAGATGAAAGAGAAAATAGTGAATGGTTTTGGGGAAAAGACAAAGCGGGTAATCTGCTAAATTATAAAATAGTTGAGCCATGGAAAGCACCTTATCATATCGGAAGAGCATATATTCAATTAATAAAAAGGAGCAATTATGATTCATCAAGACTACAACAAACTTAAAAGAAAGCAAAAACGATTCTTAAAGAAAAGAAACAAAATTGATTTGACTTATAATAATGGGATTTATAATCGCTATAAAAATCCTGTCGTTACTAGAAATCATGTGCCTCTTGATTGGCGTTACGATTTAAGTTTAAAAACAAATCCATTTTTTATGGAGCGATTAATGGTCAATGCAACCTTTAATAGTGGAGCAATCTATTTTAATGGTTATTTTTATTTGATGATCAGATTAGAGGGTGCTGATCGAAAATCTATCTTTGCATTAGCTAAAAGTAAAAGTGGAATTGATCGATTTGAGTTTGAAAGAATTATTAATTTTCCCAATGCTGATCAGGCTGAAACAAATCGTTATGATATGAGATTAGTCCACCATGAGGATGGGTTTATTTATGGAATATTTTGTGCAGAGAAACAAGATTCAACTGCAGCTGATACTCATACAGCGATTGCTGAAACGGGATTTGTGCGAACAAAAGATTTAATAAATTGGGAGAGATTGCCTAATTTAAAATCGAAGTTTTCTCATCAAAGAAATATTGTTTTACATCCAGAGTTTGTCAATAATAAATATGTTTTGTATACAAGACCGCAAGATGACTTTATTGAAGCAGGAACTAAAGCAGGGATTTATTTAGGAGAACTAAAAGATATGAAAAATCCTAATCTACCGGAAGAACATCTAATTCATGAAAAAAGATATCACACTGTTTATGAACTTAAAAGCGGACAAGGACCACAACCAATAAAAACAAAACTTGGATTTATTCATTTAGCTCATGGAGTTAGAAACACAGCCGCAGGTTTAAGATATGTGCTTTATGTGTTTGCGACAGATTTAAATGATTTAACAAAAGTAATCGCGAGACCATCTGGTTACTTTTTGGCACCACTAGGAAAAGAGCGAGTTGGCGATGTGTCCAATGTTGTGTTTAGCAATGGCTGGATTGTAAAAGATGAAAAAGTTTATATTTATTATGCATCTTCTGACACAAGGGTTCATGTTGCCACAACAACACTTGAAAAGTTAATCGATTATACATTCAATACGCCAGAAGAAGTCTTTATTTCTTTAGAAAGTGCAGAACAGAGGATAGAATTAATTAATAAAAATGAAAAGCTGTTAAAAAAACTAAAGGGTAATAAAATCTCATGAATAAACTAAGAAAAGCAACTATATTTATAATAATATTTGCATTATCACTAATTTTACTGGGATGCAATTCAAATAATAATAAACCCACTGTGCCAACAGAAAATGAAGAACCTACAAATTCAAAAGGAGACAAAAAAATGAAATTAATTAATGATATAAGCGTTATTAATACTGAGGTTAAACAATATGAAAAAGTTGAACTACAACTTTTTACAACCGCTGAATATGATAATTTAGAAGTCAACCCCTTTAATTATGCTGAAATAAGAATTTTAGCAAAGGTTAAATCACCGCAAGGTGAAATTTCAACAATTCCTGCGTTTTGGTATCAAGAATATGATTTAATCTTAAACACAACTTACAATAGTGAACCAACAGGGATTCATGGCATTGCTTCAAGATCAGAAAATGAACCGCAAGGATTAGAAGTCGCTACATTGGTGGGTGATCCCCACTTTAGAATTAGACTTTTACCAAAAGAAGAAGGAAAGCACAATGTTGAATATTTAGTTTTTCACAATAATGTTTTGGTTCAAACTTTAGCATCAACCTTTGAAGTGAGTAAAAACGATTTGGATTATAAAGGTCTTGTTCAAGTAGAACAAAACTTTAATCGTAATTTCGTTTTTGAAAACGGGCAAACTTTTATTCCGATTGGACAAAATACGAGTTGGTATACTTCTTCAACACGAAAAACAATCGATTATGAAATTTGGTTTGAACAAATGGCTTTAAACAATGCAAACTTTGGCCGGATTTGGCTAGCGCCATGGTCTTTTTCGCCTCATTGGGATAATTATGAAGATTTTTCTACGAGATTGAATGCTCTAGCAAGACTTGATAGAACGATTGAACTAGCTGCTGAAAATGAAATCTATTTTATGCTTGTAATCTTAAATCACGGTCAGTTTAGTGAAACTGTTAATCCAATGTGGAATGAAAATCCCTGGAATGTAAAAAATGGAGGCTTTTTAGATTTACCATCACAGTTTTTTACAAATAAAAAAGCGGCTGAAATCTTTAAAAATCAACTACTTTATCTTATTGCAAGATATTCTTATAGTAAAAATATTATGAGTTGGGAACTCTTTAATGAAGTGGATTGGACAGATCAATTTAGTGTTATAAATGTTCATAGTTGGCATAAACAAATGGCTGACTATATTAAAGAAAATGATCCGTATAATCATCTAGTCACAACAAGCTATAAACACCATGATGGTGCTGCTTATTCCGCAAAAAATATTGAATTTGCAAATCCTCACGACTATGGATTTGCTAACAAAAATATGATGGTCTCTTTACCACCTATTGTTGAATTATTATATAAAAAATATAGGAAACCAATTATAATGTCAGAAATTGGGATTGATTATCGAAGTGGTGGCGGAACAGCTCAACTTGATCCAACAGGCATTTCGCTTAAACAAGCACAATGGGCCGGTGTTATGGGGGGAAGTGCTGGTGCCGCAATGAATTGGTGGTGGGATAGTTGGGTTCATCCAAACGATTTATATTACCGGTTTAAAGGTGTCGGAGCGTATGCTAAAAAGATGGATATGACAGGAGAAAGCTATGAATTACTTGGGAAAATAAAGGGGTTAACAATAAATAATTCAAAGGTTGGAATATTGGGATATAAAATTGACCATCGGATTTATGGCTATGTATTTGATAAAGATTGGAAACACTCTAAAGCAATAGTTGATGATCGAGATGTAACTCTTAAAATACCGCTTGATAACGGTTCTTACAAATTAGAAATATTTGATACTAATACTGGCGAAATAATCAAGTCAACAATAATCGAAGTAGATAATAAAGAAGTAACACTAGATTTTACATTTAATGAAGATTATGCATTTATGATTAGGTAATTTTATGAAACTTGTAAAAGCAAAAGAAAATCCAATCTTAAAACCAGAAAACAAAAACAAATGGGAATCACTCAGTGTTTGTAATCCAGGTGTTTGGTATGAAAATGGCACATTTTACATGCTATATCGAGGAGCAGGCAAAGATCGTGCACATCAAATTCAAATCGGGTTAGCGCTGTCAAATGATGGAATAAACTTTCAAAGATATGAGAAAAACCCTGTTTTAAGGCCAACGAAGGATGGTTACGATGCAGGTTGTGTAGAAGATCCAAGAATTGTTAAGTTTGATGATTTGTTTTATGTAACTTACGCTTATCGACCTTTTCCCCCTGGAAGATATTGGTTAAATGAAAAGTACAACCACAATTTTCCTTTGCAGGGAACTCCAAGTGGTTTAAAAGAAAATAAAACAAACACAGCTTTAGCACTTTCAAAAGATTTAATTACTTTTAAAAAGATAGGTAGAATAACCCAATTTAATCTTGATAATCGAGATGTTATATTATTTCCTGAAAAAATTAATGGTAAATATTATCTTCTTCATCGACCATTAGAGTGGGTTGGAGAAGAATACCAGACAAAAGCTCCTTCAATTTGGATTACAGCGTCAAAAGATTTATTTTCTTGGGAGAAAGATCAATTATTAATTAAACCGCAATATAATTGGGAGACAAAAAAGATAGGTGGTTCCACGCCTCCCCTTAAGACAAAAGTAGGCTGGTTAGTTTTATATCACGGTGTTAGTCTAAATGATGATATGTACCGAGTTGGGGCTTTATTATTAGATTTAAATGACCCAACAAAAGTTATTGCAAGATTAAAAAACTATATATTAGAGCCAGAATATGATTATGAAACAAAGGGATTTTACACAGGTTGTGTATTTCCGACAGGGAATGTTATCGTCGATAATAAACTTTATGTATATTATGGCGGTGCAGATAGATATGTCTGTTTGGCAACTTGTAACATAAATGATTTAGTTACTGAGTTGCTTAAAAATAAAATAAAAGGAGAATGACGATGAAAAAAGTTTTAGGGATGGTATTGATACTAATAACTGGCTTATTAATTGTTGGTTGTGATAAAACTCCAGAACCAACACCAACGCCACCACCGACAGGTTCAGGTTCAAAACCAACTGATGTAACAAATGTCAGTACTTTTTGGGATAAAGATGGAAATGGAATTCCTGACTGGCAAGAAGAAGAAATAACATTGCGTTATGCCACATGGCAATATACAAATCCGGATATGGTCACCATTGATGTTTTATTGATTGATAAATTTATGGAAAAATATCCTAATATTACAGTTGAAATGCAAATTGTAGGTGAAGATTATGATTGGGATACTCTGTTTATCGGTTTGTTAGAAGCAGGAAATCTTCCAGATGTGTTTTTAGTCAGAAGATTAGAATCATTTTTACCGTTTAAAATTTTAGCAGACATTACAGAACTATTTGATAATGATCCAGATACAGATTATATTTTTGAATCGGTTAGAAACTTAGGTGTTTATAAAAATAAAAGATATTCAATACCGACATTTATTTATCCTTATCCTTGGTTTGTTAACTTAGATTTACTCGATGCAGCAGGCATTAATAAACCTAGTTATGATTGGACTTTAGAACAAATGGAGGCAATCGCTCAAGCGACAACTAACCCCACGAAAAATGAATATGGTTTAGTTGATGCTTCTTCCTACGTTAGAATTTTACCAAAAGGATTAAAGATGAAAGAAAATTTGGAAGAAGGTTCAAGTTGGTATGCTTTTTCTTATGATGGGGACCGGTTTAATTTTGACGATCCAGTTATGCAAACAGGGATTAACCGGTTAATGCAAGGTGTTGAACAAGGTTATATTAAGCGCAGTTTTTCAGCTGCAGAATTAGAAGAAAAATACAATGATCCAGCATTTGTACCAACTTATGGTGGTAAAGTTGCAATTTGGCCTGAACCTACATGGAGCATTAAAGATCATTTTGATGATTTCACATTTGAATGGGATGCCTATCCGGGACCAGGTGGTGTAACAGGCGGAAATACCGATATCGCAGGGATTTCAGCATTAAGCAAACATAAGCATGCAGCATATCATCTTTTAAAATGGATGAGTTTTGGCGAAGAAGGTTTGCTGACAAGATTTGAGCTTTATAAAGATTTTGGCGATGAATTATACCAACAGGCAAATAATTTTCCATATCCAATTGTGGATTATGGAATTGATGGTCACGGAGTTAATAAAGTTTGGTCATCGATTCCTTATGAAAGTGTCGCTCCTGGGTTTGTTTCTCCTCAATTTATTGAAGGTTTAAGAAACGGCGCAATTTGGGCTAATAAGGAAACTGTTGGCTGGGATGCTGTAGATGAAGTTATTGGGCCTTACCTGCAAGAAATTTATCGAGGTGAAAACACTTTTGCAGCACTAAAAGAGACGATTCAACAAGAAGCAGATCGAGCCTTAAATAATGCCCGACGAGCAATGGATGAGATGTTAGATTAAAGTTTAAACAACAAAAGAGGTCTTATGAAAAAACTAATAATTGTTTTAACAATTGTATTTTCATTTTTTGTAACGCAAGTCTTTGAAATAAGACCTCTTTTAGCAAGTAATGAAGAAGAAGTTTTAGATTTAGGCCAGTTTAGAAAAGACGGTTACTATTACCAGTTAAAAAACTGGCTTAACTCTGAACAAATTTATCTTGGTGATGAAATTGAGTTCTTTTTAAAAGATTATAGTCATCTTGAACTTAGTAATAATTATGCAATAGTTGAAAAAGGAAAAACAATTAGTTTAGACCTAAATATTGAAGAAGCAGCACTTTATCATTTAAAATTAGAATATTTAATTGAAGATGAGTTTTTCACTCAACCAACGATTAATTTAAAAATTAATGGAGAAACTCCGTTCAATGAAGCAGCAGAAATCTATTTACCGATTAGATTTGAAGTAGAGCAAAGAGCTTTAGAGGATAAATATAATCGTTTTGGCGATGAATTATTGCCAAAAACTAAAGCTGATACTTCCTTTTATCAAGAGAGTTTGATTGATAACAGTGGAATGTATGTTGAACCTTTAATGTTTTATTTTAAAAAAGGTGTTCAAACACTTTCGTTTACAGCAAACAACCATCCATTTAAATTAAAAACTCTAATTTTGCATGGTAAAAAAGAAACGCCTTCTTATCAAACCTATAAAAATAACTTTCAAAATGAAATTAAATCAAACAAACCAATAATTGTTGAAGGTGAAAAAATTGATTATAAAAATGATATCGAAGTCAAGCCTGGCTATTACAAAGCAGCTGGAATGAGGCCGGAAAAATATAAAACAAACATTTTAAATATGTTAGATGGCAATTCAATGACAAGACCAGGAACAGAAGCGACTTATACGTTATTAGTTGAAGAAACTGGTCTCTATGAGTTGAGTTTTAAATATTTGCAAAATATGAAAACCGATATGAGTGTTGCAAAAACAATTTTAATCGATGGTAAAATTCCCTTTAAAGAATTAGAAATTTATTTATTTCCTTATCAAAAGAGATGGAAAAATCATACCTTAAATAGTGAAGGTATCCCTTTTGAGTTTTATTTAGAAAAAGGTTTTCACACCTTAACTATAAAGTCTACGGCCGCCCATTTAACTGATGTTATTTATGATCTATATGAAATAAAAGATCGAATTAATAGTATTGGCTTTCAAGTTGCACAATTAGTGGGTGAAAAATCGCATCAATTAATTGACTGGGACATTGTTAAATATTTACCAACAATTAAACAGGATCTCCTTGAGATGTCTGATGATTTATTAGTGCTTCATAATCAAATAGCTATAATTACAAATAGCAAAAAATCAAGCATGGATATTTCACCTTTAAAAATTGCCAGCAAACAGCTCAAAAGAATAAGCAAAAAACCAAACCAATTACCTAATAAATTTGAGGAATTTCATTTGGGTAGTGGTTCGGCTTATCAGTTAATAGGAGAAGTTACAAATTCACTTTTAAGACAACCATTATCGATTGACTACTTTGTTTTACACAATGATAATTATAAAATTCCCCAAGCCAATGCTAACTTTTTCAAAAGAATTTGGTTTAACTTAAAATCATTTTTCTATTCTTTTTTCGATCAAAGACATCAACTTTACAATAAAGAAAAGGGCGCTTTAAATGTTTGGGTTGGTCAGTCTACTTTATATTTAGATATTATGCAAAATATGATTGATAGTGAGTTTACAAAAAATACAGGAATAAAAGTTAGAACATCAATTTTGCCAAACACCCAAAAAATTATCCTTAATCACGCCACTGGGACAAATCCCGATGTTGTTTTAAGTATTGATTCTTGGGTTCCTTATGCCTACGCTTTGAGGGGTTTGTTGACAGATTTAACAACTTATGATGATTTTTATGAAATTGCAGAAGATTATCAACCGAATATTTTTACGCCAATGATTTTTGAAGATGGCGTCTATGGGATTCCTGAAACCCAAGGTTTATCACTATTATTTTACCGCAAAGATATTTTAGGATTTTTAGAAATAATGCCGCCCGATACTTGGGATGATATTTTAAAAATACTTCCAATTCTCCAAAGCTATCAAATGAATTTCTTTCATCCATTAGGAGGAGAAGATGCTTATAAAGGATTTGGATTAACAAGCCCAATTATTTATCAAATGGGGGGAGAAATCTATAAAGATGTCAGTTATCAAACTACATTTGATGAAGAAGAAACAATTAAAGCTTTAACATTTTTAACTGAGATTTTTACGATTCATAATTTACCCCAACAAGTTCCATCGTTTTTTGAACATTTTAGATCAGGTTCGCTTCCTATTGGAATTGGTTCTGTTGATTTTTATTTACAACTTAAATATGCTGCACCAGAGTTAAATGGTCAGTGGGGAGTATTACCGATACCGGGGATTTATGATCAAGAATTGGCTGAAGTAGCGAGATGGGCACCAAATTATGGTAAAGCGAGCATTATTCTTAAAACATCTAAAATGCAAACTGAGGCTTTCCAACTTGTTAAATGGTGGAACAAACCAGAAACTCAGCTTGAATATTTAGAAAATATAAAAATGGTATTAGGTGAAAGATTTATGTTTTTACCTGCTAATTTGAAGACCTTAGAATATTCAGCTTGGGATGAAGCCTTAAAAAAAGAAGCACTTGTTCAAGCTCAGTGGTCAAGAATTCCTGCTGTAACTCCAGGAAGTTATATTATTGAAAGAGAACTGACGAATATTTGGAATAAAATAGTTATCGATAAAATTAATCCTAGAATTGCTATTGACCAATCAATCCCAAGAATCAATCGTGAATTAGCACGAAAATTTGAAGAATTTGGTTATTTAAAAGGAGGTAGTGTAGTCCGTGAGTACGTTGTCCCCAGAAACGAAAACATCGAAAACTGGATTAAAAAGAAAGATTAACACCTCTTATTTCTTTGTTGCTCCTTACTTAATCTTTTTCTTTTTATTCGTTGTGTTATTAGTATTTATTTCAATAGGAATTTCTTTTACCCACTATGACACAATTAATCCACCGCGATTTGTCGGAATGCGCAATTATATTAATTTGCTAACAGAAGATACTGATTTTGTCCAGTATGCGCTTGTTAATACAATTATTTTTGCGGTAATTGTCGGTCCGGGAGGGTATTTGTTGGCGTTTTTTCTAGCTTGGTTGCTAGCTCAAATTCCCCATAAGATAAGAACAGTATTTGCGATTATTATTTATTCGCCAGCTCTGACTTCTGGAGTTTTGATGACTGTAGTGTGGCGGGTAATTTTCGCTGGAGATAACAGGGGATATTTAAACAACTTTTTACTTAACCAAGGATTTATCAATGTCGCTATTAATTGGCTCCAAGATCCTAAAATGATCCGTTTTATAATGATCTTTGTTGGACTCTGGTCCTCGATGGGAATTGGCTTTTTAGCAATGCTTTCTGGGATTTTGAATATTAACAAAGAGATGTATGAAGCTGCCTATATTGATGGGATGAAAAATAGATGGCAAGAAATATTTTATATTACAATTCCTTCAATGAAACCACAGATGTTATTTGGTGCAGTGATGGCAATAGTTTCAACATTTAACGCTAGCGGATTAGCAAGTGCACTTACTAGAAGTTCTCCTCCACCTCAATTTGCGGGCTGGTTAATTGTTGATCATATGAATGATTTTGCATTTGGCCGTTATGAAATGGGTTATGCGAGTGCACTTGCTGTTGTCTTATTAATGATAGTGTTTTTATTTAGTCGGATAGCAAACCGTCTGTTTGGAGGTAAGCGCGATGAATAAAAAAAGAAAAAGATCAAATTATTTTGGGACAATGATTAATCCCACTCGCTATCATCGGAGTCAAATTAAATTTTATCTAATTTTATTACCGGTTTTATTTGTGATGTTACTCCCGATTTTATTTATTGTTTTTCATGCCTTTAAACCGATTAGCGAACTTTATGCTTTTCCGCCGCGTTTTTTCACCTTGCGACCAACGCTTGATAATTTTTCACAACTATTCAGAGTGTCTCAACAGACAAGTATTCCTTTTTCAAGGTATCTGTTCAATAGTATTACAGTCGCAATAAGCGTTATTATTTTAAGTTTAATTTTAAGTTCTTTGGTAGCTTATGCTTTTTCATTTTTGGAATTTAAATTGAAAAAAACTCTTTTATCTTTAAATCAATTATCAATTATGTTTGTGCCAGTAGCGGTAGCAGTTCCCAGATTTATTGTAATGCATACAATTGGTGTTGTTGATACATTTTTAGCCCATATAGTTCCTTTAATAGCTGTACCAGTTGGGGTGTTTTTGTTGAAACAATTTATGGATCAAATACCAAGAGAATTATATGATGCTGCTAGAATAGATGGCGCTAATAAATTTCAAATATATTATAAAATTGTTATTCCGCTTGTCAAGCCAGCGCTTGCCACAATTGCAATCTTAGCATTCCAGAGTTCATGGAATAACGTTGAGACATCACAACTTTATATTAATAATGAAGCTTTAAAAACCTTACCTTACTATTTCCAATCATTGACTCTAGGAACGACTTCAATTGCAGCCCAAGGAATATCTGCGGCAGCATCGTTAATTATTTTTGTTCCTAATATTGTCTTGTTTATTATTTTGCAAAGAAATGTAATGAATACAATGGCACATTCGGGGTTGAAGTAAAATGAAAAAATTGATAACAACAATTTTATTATTAATTGTGTTAAGTTTTCCGCTTGCGATTAATGCTAGTTCTCCCTTTATAACGCAATCACCTGACCGGTATAACCGCTTAACGCAAACTCAAGATGCATACGAGCCCTTCAATGACATTAGAACGTATGATGGCGCATTTTTTAACGCACCTCAAGATATTTTTATTGATCAAGATTACATTTATGTTGCTGACACTGGCAACAAAACAATAGTCATTATGGATTTAGAAGGTAATTATATTTACTCCTTTGGCAAAGAAGAACTAATTAAACCAATGGGAATTTATGTTGCAGATAAAACGATTTATGTAGCTGATTATGGCAGTGATAGCGATTTGAATTCAGGGAGGATTTGGATTTATCAATATGATAGTGCTGCTGTAAGCGTCACACTTTTAAAAAGTTATCAGAGACCCAATAGTTTAGCTTTAGAAAAAACGAATTACACTTACCGACCCTTGAAAATTGCAGTTGATAAAAATAAAACAATGTATGTAATCTCTCAAGGATCATATAACGGGGTAATGATGATTAATGAAAACAATCGTTTTTTAAACTTTTTTGCAGCGAACAGTGTTAAAGCAACTTTACTAGACTATGTTTTAAAAATCTTTTACGGTCAACAAGAAGAAACTAATTTAAAGAAAAAAATACCACCAGAACCTTCCAATGTATTTTTTAAAGATAGTGGCTATTTATATACACTAACTCAAACTTCAATTGTTGATGGTTTTGGTGATACAGTCAAAAAGGTTAACAATGGCGGGATTAATTTCTTTCCAACTAAAATGATTACTACTGGTGAGTTTTCAGATTTATATTTAGGAAATATTGAAAACTTGTATGTTGTTACAAAATCAGGATTTATTTATGAATATGATCGCGAAGGTAATTTATTATTTGTCTTTGGTGGTTCTAGTGATGGCATTGATAGAGTAGGTCTATTTAAAAACACAAGTGGGATTGCAGTTAGCACTGACAACAAAATTTATGTTCTCGATGATGCGAATAACAATATTCACATTATTAAACCAACTGCTTATGCTAATGTCGTCCATCAAGCCTTAGAACTTTACAATCAAGGAAAATATATTGAAAGTGAAGTCTATTGGGAAGAAGTACTAACTTATAATTCAATGTTTGATTTAGCTCATGAAGGTATTGGCAGATCATATTTAATGCAGGCAAGATATCAAGAGGCGATGGAAAAGTTTCAAATTGCCAACAACAAGGAAATGTATTCCCAAGCGATGTGGGAAGTCCGCAATGAGTTTTTACAAAAGTATTCTGGATTTTTAATTTTAGCAATAGTGCTTGTATATTTAATTGGTTTCGCATTGAGCAAGTTTAATCAACGCTTTAAAATAATTAGCAATTCTAACACTATTTTTAAAGCTAAAAACAACCAAACCTTACAAGAAACAAAGTTTATGTTTAACTATATCAAAAAACCACTTGATTCTTTTTATGAAGGTAAAGCGAAAGAAAAATTAAATTTAATGTCATTAGTCATCTATTTATTTGGCTTATTAGTTTTATATATTATGCATTTAACTTTGTCAGGATTTGCGTTTCTTAAAACACCGCTTGAACAACTCAATTTAGTTGAAGAGTTGGCGAAAGTTATTGTTCCAGTAGTAATATTTATTTTCGCAAACTATTTAACTTCATCATTAATGGAAGGTGAAGGAACATTTAAATCAATCACGATTAACACTTTTGGCTCATTAGCTCCGATCTATTTGTTGCTTCCAATTTTAATTGCTTTATCAAATGTAATGACACTAAATGAAGGATTTTTATACCATTTGGGGTTTGTTGTCATGTTTGGATGGGTTTTCTTCTTAATATTTTTCATGATTAAGGACACCCATAACTACTCTGTTAAAGAAACAATATATAACTTATTATTAACAATTTTTGTGATGATTGTAATTATTATTGCTTTAGTTATGGCTTATATGATGGTTATGCAAGTCTTTGAGTTTGTTATTGATATTGTTAAAGAGGTGATGATTAGTGGCTAAAATAAAAGTTTTGTTAAGTTTGTTTTTAATCGTTGTTGTTTCATCTTTAGCAATTAACAAACAACCAAATCCTTCTTATGAGACTAGCAGTAGTAATTTTGATTTCACAACAAAACAAATCGATAAAACTGAAGTTTATCAAAACTATAGTGAAGAAGATATTTTAAGTTTTGGCTATCAAAAAGTTAGTGAATCAAATAGTTTAATTCTATATCTTCACCAAGAAAAAATTAATATTACAGTTTATGATAAAGCTAAAAATTATTATTGGTTTGGTTATTTACCGGCTAGAAGTGAGCCGGCTTACACAGAGCGGTTAAAACAATTTGTTGAATCGGGTTTGACAGTTGAATATTACGATTCAGCCAATTTAAATATCGCAAACGTGCCGCTAACAAATAAAAATGCTGGTACGGTAGTTGAGTATGAGTATTTTGATGCGGGTTTTAAGGCCGCGATAGATTTAACAAAAGTCGGGATTTCATTTGAACTTACTGTTTTTCTTGAAGCCGATGAACTTCAAGTAAATATCCCCCATAATTCAATTGTTGAAATACCTTATCAAACGATTGCGATGAAAAATCCTAAAGAATATAAATTAAGATCAATTTATGTTTTTCCCTTTTTAGGTGCAGATAACTTTCAAATTAATGGTTACGCGATGATTCCTGATGGTAGCGGGGCTTTAATCCGCTATGAAGATAAAACATATAATACAGGTTATATTAAACGGATTTTTGGTACAGATCAAGGGATTCAGCAACAACAAAAAAAGGGACATTTAAAAGCTGAAGCACCGGTTACCATGCCTATTTTCGGAATTAATCATGGTTATAACCAGCAAGCATTTTTAGCAGAGATTAAAGAAGGCTTTGGAGCAGCAGAACTACATAGTTATCCTTATATGTATAACAATTTGAAACTCAATACAACGTTTTTTGTCTACAAAACTCGGGATCAGTCATTAATTAGATTAAGTGGTGGAGAGATTTCAACGATTTCAATTATTAATAAAAATCCCTATCCAGCTGATTTTAAATTGACTTATAGTTTTTTACAAAATAAGTCGGCAAATTATTCCGGGATGGCCAAACGTTACCAAAATTCACTAAATCTAGAACACCAAAACAAAGATTATCCGCTTTACTTGGAGTTAATTGGCATGGATGAAAAACCCTATATCTTTGGTCAAAGAAAAGTTGTTTTAACATCGTATAAAGAAGCCCTTAATATTATTGAAGAAGTAAACACTTATGCAGATGGGCTTTTAGTAAACTACAAAAATTATAATCGGAATGGTGTTTACAATAAAAACTCTTATAAGTTTAGTCTAGCTTTAAAGTTAGGCGGCAAGAAAAATTTTGAAAACTTAACTGAATATGTTTCTAATAATGAAAATGTCAGCCTAGCAATAACGACAAATGCGGCTGTTGTCAATAAAACAAAACTATTTGATCGGACACTAAGAAAAACTAGTCTTGACCAATTTGTTTTAGAATCAACTAGTTCAAAAGGTTCAAATGCCTATGTCTTAACAATTACAGATTTTGCAAAAAGAATCTTAAGCAATAGTAAAAAGTATGAAAAACATCATATTGAAACTTTGTATTTGGAAAATGTCGAACAATTATTGTTTTCTTATCAACTTCAAAACAAAACAGTTTACCGGGAACAGATGATTGCACAACTTATTGAGCAAATAAGCCGCTTAAACAACTATGAGTTGATTTTTAATCAACCAGCAGGTTTTCTTTTCCCTTATGCATATGCGTATTATGGAGCCTTATTGGAATCAAGTAACTATTCATATATGACTGATACAATTCCTTTTGTCTCCTTAGTGCTTTCCGGTTACACGCCAATGTTTAGTCAGCATTTAAATTTTTATGGCAACTTAAGTGATGTCGGCTTAAAAATGGTTGAATATAATATTAAACCGGCATTTGTTTTAACAGCTAAACAATCGCATCATTTAAGATTCACTAATTTTGAACACTTGCTCTCTACGGAATATGCAAATTGGAAAGATAAAATAGAACAACTTGTTTTAACAACAAATAGTTTAAAAGATGTCTCAGGACAAAAAATGTTAAATCATGAGATAGTTTTAGACGGCTTAGCGAAAATAACTTATGAAACAAAAATAGTTTATGTAAATTACAATCAAAATGATGTTTCTATTGATGGGATTGTTATCTCAGCAAACTCCTACTATATAGAAGAGGCGAAGTAATGGAACTTAAAAAAAGCAAACGTGAAATTGTATTTGAAAAGCTAAATAAAATTAAATTAGCGATTTTTAAATACACTGGGCTTTCTTGGCTAAATCAGAAATACAAAAAAATACCAAACGTTCACAGACAAAAAATAGTTGGCCTATTATTTGTTTTACCTTGGCTAATCGGGCTTTATTTATTTGGTTTAAGACCCTTTCTTTCTTCGCTTAGAATGACAGTAGCGGATAAAGCTCAATATATAATTGTTGGCGAAAAGGTGGAGTTTATTGTTAAAGGGTGGACTTTCAGACACTTTTTGGAGTTTTTTCAAAACCAGCCAAATCATGTTACTTTAACAACAAATGTCTTTTTAGATATTATGCTAATTGTACCTTTAGTTTTAGTATTTTCTTTAGTCTTAGCTTTAATGCTAAACCAAAAAATTAAAGGTAGAGGGGTTTTTCGAGTAATTTTCTTTATTCCGGTAATTTTATTAAGTGGAAACATGCTTTCTTATTTTACTCAATATAACTTGTTAAGTGTACCAGCAATTCAAAGTGGCAGAATAATAGCGACAATCGAAAGATTCCTTCCTAGACAATTTCTTGGGATAATTATTGGTGCTTTTGAAAAGATTGTTTTAATTCTCTGGTTATCAGGTGTTCAAACTCTAATATTTTTAGCTGGACTACAAAAACAAAACCCGGCAATTTATGAAGCAGCAGCAATAGATGGCGCTTCAATGTGGGAAAGTTTTTGGAAAATCACGCTACCTAATCTGTTTAATTTAATGGTGATTAACATTATATACACAACAGTTATTTATGCTAATTTATCAAATAATAGTTTAATCCAACTAATTAATCAAACCTTAACTGATGTCAGGTTTGGTAGATCATATTCATCGATGTTAGCCTGGGTTTTGTTTGCGATTGAATTAATTGTTATTGGCTTTTACATTTTAGTTATTAAAATTACAGGCCGGAAGTATCAGTAAGGAGGAACTATGAAACAAAGTCGAATCAAAAGAAAATTGTTTGGCCGTTATGGTAATGATGGACTGATCTTTAAACTAGTTTTATATTTGTTCTTTATTGGAATTAGTTTTATCTTTTTATATCCAATTTTACAAATGATAGTAACTAGCTTTATGACATTATCCGATTTAGTCGATCCAACGACAATTTGGATTCCCAAACAGTTTACTTTTAAAAATTACATTAGAGCATTTGAAGCTTTAAATGTCTTAAAAGCGCTAAAAGATTCTTTTATCGTAACTTTAAGCTCGACTGCAATTATTGTTGTAAGTTCTGCCTTTATCGGTTATGGGTTTGCTAGTTATGATTTTCCATTTAAAAAAATAATGATGGGAATTTTAGTTGCGATGTTTTTAATTCCAACAATTTTAATGTCAATTCCAACTTATGTTATTTATCAGCGGTTAAATATTTTAAATTCATTAAAAGCATTTATTTATCCAGCGATGTTAGGCTTCGGTTTTAGACAAACAATATTTATTTTAATTTTTTATCAATTTTTTAAAGATATACCTATTGAACTCAGAGAAGCGGCAACAATCGATGGTGCTTCTGAATTAAAAATATTTTTTAAAGTCTGTGTTCCGCTTGCCTTACCAGCATTTTTAATTACTTCGCTTTATGCCTTTGTCTGGTATTGGAACGAAACAGGACTCGCCTTATTATATTTATCTGAAAAATATACAACACTACCGATGGCAGTATTAGGGTTTAGAACTTTATATGAACTCCTATATCCTGCAGGAACGGTTGGCCTAGAAGGGGCAAGTGAAACCTTTAATCAAGGTGTTCAATTTGCAGGAACAATGATTTCGATTTTACCACTTTTGATTATTTATTTTGTTGCTCAAAAATGGTTTATCGAAGGTATTGATAGAACAGGAATTGCGGGGGATTAGTAAAAAGTGATGAAAAGAATAAAAAAAATTGGATTTATCTTAATATTTTTGTTTGTTTTAGTGTCATGTAAAGAAAATGAAATAATCGATCCAATAGAAACAAAACCGACTGAGGCACAACAAACAACACCAACAGTAGAAGAACAAATAAAAGTTCATTTCGACACAGATGGCGGCACTTATTTAAGTAGCTTAAGATTAACAGATAAAAGCTTAATTGATGCTCCGGAAATACCGCGAAAAGAAGGTCATGTCTTTTTAGGTTTTTATCAAGATAAGGAAGTTGAAAATCGATTTAGCTTTGCTGAAGATATGATAGAACAAACAACAACATTATACGCGAAATGGAGGGATGATATCGACTATACCAAGTCATTTAAGATTTTGTCAATAGGCAATAGTTTTTCCCAAGATGCACATAAATATTTATATGATATTGCCCGATCTTATGGTATTGATCAGGAGGCAATAGTTATTGCGAATATGTATGTCGGTGGTGCTGAACTATCACAACATGTTGATTATTTAAATCGTGATTTGAAACTTTATGATTATCAAGTGTATCGAAATGGTTATTTTGAAATTGTGCCCCAAAAAAAATTAAGTGAAGCAATTACTTTAGAAGATTGGGATGTAATTACATTTCAACAAGCAAGTCATTATAGTGGGATGGCTAGCAGCTTTGCTAATTTCCTACCGACACTAATTACTTGGGCAAGAGAAAATGCGACAAACCCAAATCTGAAAATTGGGTGGCATATGACATGGGCTTATGAGCAAACGAGCACTCATAGCGGATTCAATAATTATGGTAATTTTCAAGTTCGGATGGTTTCGGCAATCGAAGAAACATTGACTAAAAAAGTGTTTCCAACAGCAGGAATTAATTTTGTTATTCCAAGTGGAGCGGCAATCCAAAACGCAAGAACATCTTTTTTGGGTGATACTTTAACGCGGGATGGTTATCACTTAAAAGATCCAATTGGCAGATATATTGCAAGTCTAACTTTCTTTAAGGCTGTTACTGGCTATAAGATAGATGAGATTGCCTTTAGACCAATACTTGTTAGCGAACTTGAAAAAAGTGTTGCAATTGAAAGTGCCAATAATGCTTATGAAAGTGTAAAAGTGACTTTGTCTAACTTTAAAGAAGATACAAGAGAAGAGGAAGGTCATATTGACACAGAATTAATGTTTGTTTCGGGGTATTGGAATGTCGGAAATTATAGCATCGTTCCTGGTGATGATGATTTTTCGCAACAGTTTATCGCTTCAAATGTTTTGAGCAAAAACTATTTTAAAGATTTTAAGGGTCTAACAATTGAAGCGGGCTATAAAGTTAGAGTAATTTATTTAACATTTGATGGTAAAGACCAATATTACGTCAGTTTAAGAACCGAATATTTAACAGGGACATCTGAATTTGAGCAATTAAAAGATTGGTCAAATTATGATTATATCGCTTTTAATATAGCGGCAATATCAGGAAAAACGATTCACAAAGAAGTAAATGAAGCTGCTTCTAAATTAAGTTTTATAACAAAAGATTAGGAGGGATTTATAAAAAAAATAAAATGATTAT
>LSQX01182203.1_pt1 | contig 29207 bp, 19 predicted proteins | sample 654561 | NCBI WGS metagenome assembly LSQX01 (sample SAMN04489861, study PRJNA283612) | anaerobic digester metagenome | isolation source: 4 biogas reactors fed with cattle manure at either 37C or 55C with and... | place: Denmark: Kongens Lyngby | collected 2014 | reverse complement strand
GTAGTCACGAGGGCCATGATGTCGCCCTTCTTCTCCTCGGAAAAATACCCAAGTGGAAGCTCAATGATCTTATGGTAAATCCGGTTCCGTATATCCCTGACTACCCCGTTACGAATGGGCGCCATCACATAGTTAGCCAGGTAGATATTGGCAGTCTTTAAGAAGAAGAGAATAATCGCCGTTAAACTGATGTAGATTAAAGTAGTTTTAGGCCCTTGATTATCAATGAGTTGTTGAATAATAAAATTGAAGTTGGTCTCAATCGACTGTTTGCTCAGTTCCCAGGCAACCGGTTCAGCAACGGCTTCCTGGAGGCCAAACAATACCCGCAGGAACGGCCCGATCATAATCAGGCTGGCCAGTGAAAAGATCACTCCAAAGAAGTTGAAGAGGATATTTAAAGTGACATAGGTTTTATACGGGTAAACGTATTCCTTGATGATTTTCCAGAATTTTCCCATTTCGGCTTGTCTAACCTGATAAACGGACTATGTTCCGATAAATTACTGTCTGAGATCCTTTATGCCGAGATAATTCCACGGAGTAATACCTTTTAGCTCTTCTCTAAGGGCCTCACTGATATCAAGGTTGTCGATAAAAAGGTGAATTGCCTGTTGGTTGGGTTGCTGGTGTGTCCGGGTCAGTTCTTTTAATTTCTCGTACGGATTAGGGTAGCCTTCCCGTCGCAGGATGGTTTGAATGGCTTCTGCTACCACTGCCCAGTTTGCTTCCAGATCTTTATTGATAGCTTCCGAGTTCAGCAGCAGTTTACTTAGACCTTTTTGCAGGGATCGGAATGCCAACAGTCCGTGTGCCAGCGGTACTCCAACGTTACGCATCACCGTCGAGTCGGTCAAGTCCCGCTGAAGCCTGGAGATGGGGAGTTTCATGCTAAGATGATCAAGTAAGGCGCAGGCAACCCCAAGGTTCCCCTCAGTGTTTTCGAAATCAATGGGATTAACTTTATGAGGCATGGTTGAAGAACCAACCTCTCCGGCTTTGATCTTCTGTTTGAAATAGTTCATGGAAATATAGGCCCAGATATCTCGGCACAGATCAATCAGGATGACGTTGATTCTCCGGATGCAATCGAACACGGCTGCCAGATTATCATAATGTTCAATTTGGGTGGTTACCTGGGAGCGATCTAGTCCCAATTTATTATTTACCAATTCGTTAGAGAAACGAACCCAGTCAATTTCAGGATAGGCCACCCAGTGTGCATTGAAATTGCCAGTAGCACCTCCAAATTTGGCTGGGTAGGGCATGTTTATTAGTGTATCGATCTGTTTTTCAAGTCTTTCGATAAAAACCAAAAACTCTTTGCCCAACCGGGTTGGTGATGCTGGCTGTCCGTGAGTTCGGGCTAGCATGGGTACATCGTACCACTCATCGGATAGATTCTTGAGCTTTTCGGTTAATTGGAGCAGAACCGGAAGATAGACCCGGTTGATGGCTTCTTTGATCGACAGGGGGCAGGCGGTATTATTGATATCCTGTGAGGTGAGACCGAAATGGATGAACTCCTTGTACTCTGATAGTTCCAATTGATCGAATTGTTCTTTAAGGTAGTATTCTACTGCTTTAACATCATGGTTGGTTGTTTTTTCGATCTCTTTGACTCTTGCTGCTTGGTCGGGATTGAAATTAAGATAAAGATCTCTCAAGGAGGGAATCTTTTCTTCCGGAAGTTCTTTCAGCCGGGGTATTGGAATCTGACAGAGCATGATAAAATATTCTACTTCAACGCGCAGGCGGTAGCGAATCAGTCCCCATTCGGAGAAGAATTCGGCCAGATCATGGGTTTGCTTCCGGTATCGTCCGTCGATGGGGGAGATGGCTGTTAATTCCGTCAGGTTCATTCTTATCGAGTTTAGATGGTAAAAGTAGTAAATTTGCTTTGCTTCAAGGAAAGAGTCAATCTGATGAATATCTCCGTAGTCAGTTACTTAAACTCCGCACCGTTGGTTTATGGAGTTACTCATTCCGGTCTTTTTGATCATTCGGTCATTCTTCCCGATGTTCCAGCCCGGGGTGCTGCGCGCTTGTCAGCCGGTGAGGCTGACTTGGCCTTAGTTCCCGTTGGTGCCTTTCCGCGCCATGGCGAAGTGGAATGGATCAGTGATTATTGTATCGGAGTGGAAGGGCCTGTCAGGACCGTTTGCCTTTTTTCCGATTGTCCTCCTGACGAAATTCGTCGAGTGTGGCTTGATTCTCATTCCCGCACCAGTGTTGAGTTGATCCGGATTTTGGCTCGCGAGAGTTGGCATCGCGATTGGGAGTTTCTTCCCGGCAGCGAGGGCTTTGAGGATTGGGTGATTAGCGGCCAAGATGCAGCTGTCTGTATTGGCGATAAAGTCTTCAAAGTTGAAAAAAAGCACCCTTACAAATTGGATCTAGCGGAGGAGTGGAAGCGTTTCACTGGCCTGCCGTTTGTTTTTGCCGCCTGGGCTACAAAAAAACACTCTGATCCAGAACTCATTGAACGCCTAAATGAGGCTCAGAAATTTGGAATAACAGCCATACCTCAGATTGCAAGAGAGTGGAGTAAAAATCTCTATCTGCCTGAAGCAGAGGTCTTAGGCTATCTGATGAACAACATATCGTACAACTTTACCCCGGAGAAACACCAGGGGCTCAACCTCTTCCACTCTTACCTGAACGCTACTCGCCAGTCATGATAAACAGAGGTTTGAAGTCGAAAGCATTGTACTTCGGTCGTAGCCGTTCAATGTTGTAATGCTTTTCCACGTCAACAAACTTCTTGGTGGCGGTGACCACATCCAGTGGGGCATTATCGTACCGGCCATTTTTTAAAATAACCAGACGGCCATGGATACCTTTAAGGATCAGGTCGAGAGCGAGGTTTCCAAAAGCCATTGGAACGATGGAGTCGATTGCATCAGGGTCACCACCACGGACCAGGTATCCAAGGTTCTGGTTGATGACATTGATTCGCTGACCGTTATTGAACTTCGGGGTTAGCTCTTTTACTTTGTTGCCCACTGTCATACCGATGCCACCGAGTTTGGCATGGCCAAACATATCCTTTTCGCCGTCCAGGAGCAGCATATCTTCCAGGCCTTGGAAGGTGGCTCCTTCGGATATCAGACAGATGGAGTATTTAGATGGATTTTGATTTCGGTCTTGTACCAGCAGTTCAGTCAGCTGTTCGATATCAAATTTGTGTTCCGGGATGACACAACGGTGGGCTGCTCCGGCCATGGTTGGCAGCATGGCCGTGAATCCGGCATATCGTCCAAAAACCTCAATCACCAGGATTCTTTCGTGGGATCCGGCACTGGTTCGCAGGGTGTTAACGAGGTGGATGGTTCGGGTAACACAGGTCGAAAATCCAATGCAGTAGTCGGTTCCTGGAACATCGTTGTCCATGGTTTTTGGGATAGCTACCACCCGAACTCCTTCGCCATAGAGTCGAACTCCGTAACTCAAAGTATCATCTCCTCCGATGGGAATCAGATAATCAACCCCCAACCACTCCAGATTCTTAAGAATTTCTGGGGTAAGGTCGTTAACTTCTTGATTATAAGTTTCTTTATACTGTTCAGGGACCGCATGCGCTGGCATGTGGCTTGGCCGGGTTCGTGAGCTATGCAGGAAAGTACCTCCTGTACGTCCGGCACGGTTGACAACTTCCTCGGTCAGATGGATAAAGTTTCTGCTGTTATCATACTTTTTATCTCTAACCATCTCAGTGATGCCAGCCCAGCCCCTACGAAGGCCGATGACATCATATCCTTCACGTAAAGCTCTAATGGTGACGGCTCTGATGGCCGGGTTGAGGCCGGGAACATCCCCGCCTCCGGTTAAAATTGCAATGGTTCCGCGTTTTTTCATTGTGTTTGAATCAGAAGTAGCAAAAATAACAAAAACAGGAACCCTTTGCTACCTTTGTATAAGAGAAATTCAATCATGAGACGTAACCGACTATTCCGCACTGCCCTGGCATCATTGATATTCCTCGTATTACCCGGCCTGTTGATCTGTCAGGATGCCCCAGTAGTGACCGCGGAGAAACCGGTCAGGGTTTTTGTCTTTCCCATGAATCAGCAGGTTGACAAGGGCTTATGGAGAATTACACAAACTGCTCTTGAGGAATCGGAAGAATGGAATGCCGACTTGATCCTGATCCGGATGAATACCTATGGTGGGTTGGTGGATATGGCTGATTCCATCCGGACAAAAATCCTCTATTATCCGAAACCGGTATGGGTTTATATCGATAACAATGCAGCTTCTGCCGGGTCGCTGATTTCTATCGCTTGCGACCGTATTTACATGCGTCCCGGCGCTAATATCGGAGCAGCAACCGTTGTGGATCAGACCGGCAGTGTGGTTCCTGATAAGTTTCAGTCCTACATGCGTTCAACTATGCGCTCAACGGCCGAAGCACATGGGAAAGATACCCTGATAAGCACCTCGGGCGATACCGTGCTCAAGTGGAAGCGCGACCCGAAGATTGCAGAGGCTATGGTGGATCCATCAGTCTATATCGCAGGAATTATTGATACCGGAAAGGTGTTGACAATGACCACCCAGGAAGCAATCCGCTGGGATTATTGCGAGGGAGAGGCTAACTCCGTTGAGGAATTGTTAGATCAATCTGATATTGGCCAGTATGAGCTGCGGGAATATAAGCTCACTGGTATTGAAAAATTTATCGCCATTCTTCTCAGCCCAGCCATTCAGGGAATCCTAATCCTGCTCATTATTGGTGGAATCTACTTTGAGCTACAAACTCCGGGTATCGGATTTCCCCTTATCATTGCCATTATGGGTGCTCTGTTCTATTTTGCTCCACTCTACCTGGACGGGCTGGCTGAGCATTGGGAAATCCTCCTGTTTATCGTCGGGATTGTTCTTTTGCTTGTTGAGATTTTTGCACTACCAGGCTTTGGAGTAGCAGGAATTAGTGGTATAGTATTGATCATCACCGGTTTGTCGCTAAGTTTGATTGAAAATGTTCTTTTTGATTTTTCCCAGATTCACCTAGGTAAGGCAGTTCGATCTTTTGCCTATGTAACGCTGTTGGTATTCCTGGCGCTGATTGGATCTATCTGGATAAGTAGCAAGTTGTTTACTAACAGTCCGTTTGCCTGGCTTGCGCTTCGTAGGACCGCCCAACGGGAGGAGGGATTTGTCAGTTCTCCGGCCGATATTCGCAACTTGATAGGGCAGGAGGGGGAAGCTTTTTCGATCTTGCGCCCATCCGGAAAGGTGATGGTCAATGGTCAGGTGTTTGATGCCGTAGCGGATACTTCCTGGATCGAAAAGGGGGCAAAAGTGGTGGTCGTCAAACAGGAAGCTTCCCAGATCTACGTCAGGAAAGCCTGAAAGCTGATACAGGGAAATGAAAAACCCCCGCTGTTGACGGGGGTTTAAACAATATCAGATTCAGATTAAAATCTCTTTTCTTTAATTCTGGCTTTCTTGCCAGTTAAACCACGCAGGTAATAAATCCGGGCACGACGAACACTTCCCCGTTTGTTTACCTCGATTTTGCTGATGAAGGGCGAAAAAGTCGGGAAGATGCGCTCAACTCCTATGCTGTTGGAAATCTTCCTAACCGTAAACGTAGCAGTAGTGCCCTCTCCACGGCGCTGTATAACCACGCCCCGAAAGAGCTGAATCCGCTCCTTGTCACCCTCTTTAATTTTATAATGCACGGTAATGGTATCGCCTGATTTGAAATCCGGATACTCCTGATTCACCGCAAAGGCCTGTTCTGCAACATTTATCAAGTTCATTATGCCGTATCTAATGGGTTATTGTAAAATTGGCTGCAATATTAGCATTTTCTTACTAAACTTACAAGTGTGGTTTTAAAAACTTTATCTTTTAGGTTTAACCACTTTTAATGTTTCGCCGGCATCCTCTTTAACCATTCGCTTCCACGACTCAGGATAGCCTGGCTGGTCGGGGCCTACGGAAACGCCAGTGCCGTTATCCAGGAATCGCCCGTCTTTTTCTTTTTTAATGTTGCCGTCAATATACTTAACTAGCAGATATTCTGATAGTTTCTTCCATTCACGGAAAGTCAGATCGGCTGCCTGGATGGAATAATCGGTGAGGAACTGCCTGCCAAGACTTTCGTCCTGTTTGAATAGAGCAACGGCAGCCTCATCGATCGCCGGTATGGATGCAGCAAACTTGTCGGTCAGCTTTTTCTGTACCAGTTTAACATCTTCTACCATGTAGTTGTACCGCAGGTAGCAAAAGTTAGATACCAGATTGAAGACCCAGAAAGCAGCGGATTCTGAGTATTCCAGCATATCGCCGTTACCCTCCTGGAAACTGATTGGGATATCTTGGATTCCACAGTACATTGGTACATACTGGGTAGTAGCGGCATCATCAACCCCAAACCAGAAGATTCCTCCAACGGGGTCGGGCAACCAGGAGCGCGACTGGGTAACGAAAGAGAAGCCGGTTTGCTGGGTGGCAATGGCTCTTTCATTCAGATACTGCTGGCCATCAACCTCAAAATACATCGGTCGCCAGCGGTAGGGACACTCAAACGGCCCTGCTCCTACATCTTTGGTCATATCCATTGGGGTACCCTCGTAATGGTCACCCATATAGGCCATCAGATCCTGGGCTGAAAGCTTTCGGTCAGGCTTGATCCACAATGGCATTGGATTGGTAGCGTCGTAACCCATCGCGTAATCGACATACTGGTCCATTTCACTCGACACTTTGTTAAAGAAGGCCCAAACACGGGCTTCACAACCCCGCATTCCACCAAAATCCAGCGGTGCATAGGTGTCACGGAAGGAGAAATCCTCATCTTTACCATCGAACCACCCTTTGTCGCGTGCAAAAGTGATCACATCCGGGGCATAAATGCAGTTGTCCGGATCATTCAACGGGAAAGTGGTGATACGGGCTTGGTTGGCATGCGCACTTATGTAACCGTCTGGTATCCTCCTGGCAACATAAAGAATCCCTTTGCGACCCTGGCCTTTTCCGATGATTTCGAAAATCCAGACCTCATTCGGGTCGGCAATAGAGAAAGACTCCCCAGAGGAGTAATAGCCGTGCTTTTCGCAAAGGTCAACCATGACCGTGATGGCTTCGCGGGCTGTTTTGGCTCGTTGGAGCGTTACCCAGATCAAACTCCCGTAATCCATGATGCCATCCCGGTTGCGAAGCTCCGATCGCCCTCCGTAGGTGGTTTCACCAATGGTCAACTGGTGCTCATTCATGTTGCCAATGACTGAATAAGTATAGGTTGCCTGCGGGATTTTCCCTAGGTAGCGACCCGTGTCCCACTCCCGGATATCCATCATGGTGCCGACAGGCCAAGAGGCAGCGGGACGATAATAGAGCTCCCCATACAAAACATGTGAATCGGCAGCATACGTGATCATTGTGGAGCCATCAGCAGAGGCTCCTCTGGTTACCAGAAAATTGGTGCAGGCATCGCTCGTCTTCACTCCCATAGCGAGCATCAGCAGTAAAAGAATAGTGTTCTTCTTCATATTCAATTGTTTATGTTAATTATTTATCTATAAAATTGATAGCTTGTGGATAAAGAATTTCCTGCCTGATCATCAACCTGAATAGTGAGCCGGTGAGTTTTTCTCGGATCAACTCTTGTCGCATCCCAGGTATATTTCAGCAGTCGGTTTTTTTGATCGTATTCCATCAAGATCCATTTTCCGTCCAATTCGCCTCGGTAACGATGTATCCCCGAAAGATCATCGCTGATGATGAACCGGATGGTCTCCAGGTTTTGTAAATCTTCCTCCAGCGAAAAATTTGCCGCACGGATGAGCGGCGGGATTGTGTCGAGCATGACGGTGTAATCGCCAAAGCTGCGTACCCGCACGGTTAGCATCTCACCTTCCCAGCGACCTCCAACCGCTGAGAAACGGCCATCGCTATCCAGCTCAACAATCTGGGCTTTGGATTTCAGTGGTTCCGGAATCTTTTCAGGCCGGATTCGAAGGGTAAAGAATTGGTGGAGCGGGGTGGTGTTTTTATGAACCCGGTGCAGCGGACTGTAACATCCATCAGGAGTCGGTTCGATGAGATATTTAAAGTATAGATCATCATAAAGAGCCCCCCGGGGAAGGTCAATCTCCAGTCCATCAGCTGAAAAATGGTTGCTTTCAGCAAAACTAAAAAAGGCATTATAGGTTGGAAGGTAATCCGGATCTTTCTTAAAATCAGAGGGATTTAATCGAACTTGACAGCGGGCAACTGATTGGTTGCCCGCGACATCCAGTGCCACAATTTTTAACTCGTGAACACTGCTGTCACGGACCACCAGGATGCCGTTATTCTTGGTGAAATGATATATACTGCTGCGATTGTTTGGCTCCACAAAAAGTTTGAGTACATATCGCCCCTCTATCTGGTATATCCGATAATCCATATAACTATTCATATACCGGGTTTCGGCAAATGAAAATTCATCCATCAAACTTTCGAAAAACAGCTCATCATCGAGATAGCCCTGTAACTGATACACTCCACAACGATTAGCAGAGCCATCAATCAGCTCGTACAGCTGAATCCCAATGCCAGAACGGTGATCCAGCGGTAGGGGCTGACTATTACGGGTGGTATAAACTCCGCTACTACCTTTGGTCAGGTTCAGATCAAGCGGTTTGATCCACTCCTTATGTCGCCCAAGAGAATAGATAACAATCCGCTCCATCACTGGTGCAGTGTGATCTAGTACCCGCAAAGCTTGGATGAGCGGATTGATAGGGTTTTCGGAGTGTGTGTCACGTATTTCGAAATGAAGATGTGGGCCTTGCGAGCTTCCCGAATTACCTGAGCTGGCGATGACCTGACCGGCCTCTACCGGAAAGCGGCTGCTTTCTGGGAAGAGATCCACCGAAAAGGACTCCCGGCGGTACTGCTCGTGCTTGACAAACTCGGCAATATTCTTGTTAAAAGACTGAAGATGAGCATAAACCGATGTGTACCCATTAGGATGATTAAGGTATAAAGCCTGCCCATATCCACCCGGTTCAACTTTGATCCGGGAAACGTACCCCGGAGCAACACTCCTGACCGGTACACCCGGAACGCCACCAGTTTTAATGTCTATCCCGGAATGAAAATGATTGGCTCGTGGCTCTCCGAAATTGCCCGATAAAAAGATGGGGATTCCCATCGGCTTGATTCCTGTTGAAACGGTTTGTTTACTCCCGACCTGAGCTTGGAGATTACCTGATAACAGTAAGTTAATCAAGAAGATGCAAAGTATATGGAGAGATGTACGGTGCTTCATCGTCACCAAAGATAAAAACAACCGGAGGAATTCTGAGGGAATTTTGAAATCAACCGGGAACCACCTATATTTGTATTAAAAAGTGACCATGACGATCGAGCAGGAGGAACTGATCCGTCAGCTGACCTACCAGGTCAGATTGTTGATGGCGAAGTACCAGGGATTAAGGAAGGATGCAAATGATCTGGTCAGGGAAAAAGAGGAGTTGTTAGAACTAGTTGAGAAACAGAAACGAGAGATAAGCAATCTTGAACAACAATATACAACGGCCCGATTGGCCAAATCGATCTTAGTCCCTTCGGAGGACAGGGAGATAGCCAAAGGCCGGATCAAAAGGATTGTGCGGGAAATAGATGAATGTATAGCTCTTTTAAATAGATAAGGATGAACGGATGGATAGCGTATTCAAAATACAGCTTCAGATAGCCGGAAGACACTACCCTCTGAACATCAACAGAAATGATGAGGAGATTTACCGAAAGGCGGCAAGGCTGGTTAATGAAAAGATCAGCCAATATCAGCAGCGGTACCGCGACCGGGACGGTCAGGACCTGTTGGCCATGGCAGCCTTTCAGTTCGCATTCAGAGTCTTGGAATTGGAAAGCAGAGAGGATGATCAATCGCTGTTAAAGGCGATGGAGGAGTTGACCGAAGACCTGGAAGAGTTTATGCAGAGGAATTGAGCGTTCTTTGAATAAAAAATACTGCCCGTATTAATCCTTAAGCCTTGTAAAAACTCAACAAGATTCACATTGGAGCAAAGCTCAAGCTTTCTAGAACAGGCCTCAGTTATCCCGGTTCTCCGGGAGAGCTTCTTCGGAAGCCAGTGGAAGTTCGAAATAGCAGGCGGCTCCATCCCTGTTCAACTGGGGTTTTTCTTTGCGTTAAGGAATTAATACGGGTTTTTTTTGGATTTTCGGGCTGGTCCCGTTTTATTATAAATCTTTTTAATTCAATACTTTATGGAAGTACTAATTGGCGTTATCGCATTTCTTGCAGGTGGGTCAATAGCCTATTTCATCGGTAGGAAATCGCTGCTTGGCAAGGCCAGGAATATACTGAAAGAGGCGGAAGCCGAAGCTGAAATGATCAAGAAGGATAAAATCCTCCAGGCAAAAGAGAAGTTTATCCAACTGAAAGCTGATCATGAACAGACCATCAATGAGCGCAATAACAAAGTGCTGATGGCCGAAAACCGCATTAAACAAAGAGAGGCAACAATCTCCCAGCGCATTGAAGAACTTCAACGGAAAAAGCAGGAACAGGAAGCTATTAAGAATAACCTGAATAACCAGATTGAGCTGATGAACAAGAAAAATGAAGAGCTCGATCGTTCGATCCGAATGGCCGTGGAACAGCTGGAAAAACTCTCCGGAATGTCAGCTGAGGAAGCCAAAGCCCAACTGGTCGAATCCCTTAAGTCTGATGCAAAAGCTGAAGCTATGGGCTATATTTCAGAGGTGATCGAAGAGGCAAAAATGAGTGCTACAAAAGAGGCTAAAAAGGTTGTTATCAACACTATACAACGTGTTGCAACCGAAGAGGCTATCGAGAACTCCGTTACCATCTTTAATATCGATAACGATGACATCAAAGGACGTATCATCGGCCGCGAAGGTCGTAATATCCGTGCACTGGAAGCTGCTACCGGAGTCGAAATTATCGTTGATGATACCCCGGAAGCTATCATTCTTTCAGCCTTTGACCCCGTTAGGCGCGAAATCGCCCGACTGTCACTACACCAGCTCGTGACCGACGGACGGATTCACCCAGCCCGCATCGAGGAAGTCGTGAAAAAAGTCGAAAAACAGGTGGAGGAAGAGGTGATCGAAGCCGGAAAACGAACCTGTATCGACCTGGGAATCCATAACCTCCACCCGGAACTGATCCGGCTGGTCGGGAAAATGAAGTACCGCAGCTCATACGGTCAAAACCTCCTCCAGCACTCCAGAGAGGTGGCGAACCTCTGCTCGATCATGGCAGCCGAACTTGGACTCAACGCCAAAGCAGCGAAAAGAGCTGGACTCCTGCACGATATTGGAAAAGTGGGCGAGGAAGAACCCGAATTGCCACACGCAGTGCTGGGAATGAAACTCGCTGAACGGTATAAAGAGAAACCTGACGTGTGTAATGCCATCGGATCACACCACGAAGAGGTCGAAATGACTACCCTTCTGGCTCCTATTGTCCAGGTCTGCGATGCAATCTCCGGAGCTCGCCCTGGCGCGCGCCGCGAAGCTGTCGAATCCTATATCAAGCGACTGAAAGAACTCGAAGATATGGCCCTTAGCTACCCCGGAGTCGTTAAAACATACGCCATCCAGGCCGGCCGCGAACTGAGAGTGATCGTGGGAAGTGATAAAGTGAGCGACAAAGAGGCAGAAACCCTCTCCTACGATATCGCGAAAAAAATTCAGGACGAAATGACCTACCCGGGTCAGGTGAAAATCACCGTCATACGTGAGACCAGGGCGGTCAGCGTGGCTAAGTGATGCACCCGAAACAACAGAAAATTCAAGAAGCGTTCGCCCGATTGTACCAAAAATGGTCGGGCGAACCTTGTCTCGATATCATACCAGTCCCCGAATCGGGATCCTACCGAACATACGCCCGACTGAAAGGTCCTTCCCACCAAGTCATCGCAGTCCATCATACCGATCTGCACGAAAATCGAGCTTTTATCGGCTTTGCAAAGCATTTTGAATCAATTCAATTACCAGTGCCACAGGTATTTGCGGTGGATTCCAGCGAGCAAATCTATCTGCAGGAAGACTTCGGCGATACCGACCTGCTCGCCCTGTTGCAAACTACAGCAACCAATCCCCTCACTACCGGTAAACGAAAAGAGCTGCTCGGAGAAATTATCGACTGGCTTCCTAAGTTTCAGATCGAAGGCCATAAAGGTCTCGATTACTCATTGGCCTACCCGAGAAAAGTGTTCGACCACCAATCTATGTTGTGGGATCTGAACTATTTTAAGTATAACTTTTTGAAAATGGTGCGGGTCGGATTTGATGAACAAGCCTTGGAAGACGATTTTCAGCATTTAGCCACTTTCCTTTCCCAGGCACCACTGAACGCTTTTCTCTATCGCGACTTTCAGAGCCGAAATATTATGGTCTGTGAGGATAAATTGGGTTTTATTGATTTTCAGGGCGGTAGAATGGGCTTTCCCGCGTACGACCTGGCATCCCTGTTGTTCGATGCCAAAGCGGAACTGACCGCCGAAGAACGGGAGTGGTTGTACCAACGCTATCGCACCCGGCTTGCTGAATACCAGAATGGCTGGGACCACCTGCTCGACCGATTCTTCCCGGGGTTTGTGCTGATTAGAAAATTACAGGCCCTCGGCGCCTTTGGATTCAGAGGAATATCAGAACGAAAAAAATCCTTCCTCCTGAGTATCCCCCCAGCAATGAAAAATCTGCAATGGGTAACCTCCAATTATCATTTGGAAGTTGAGATTCCTGAACTGTGGAGGATTCTGATTGACCTCCCCGAATCTTCAGGTATCCAGTCTATTAATGAGGAAATTAACGAATTGACCACCGGAGAATGAAAGCTATGATTCTGGCTGCAGGTCTAGGAACCAGGCTGCAGCCACTGACCGACTCAAAACCAAAAGCACTCCTCGAAATCAACGGGGTCAGCCTCCTCGAAATGGCTATCCGTAGAGTCGCCGGCGCCGGAATTCGCGATATCGTCATCAATGTTCACCATTTCGCCGGTCAGGTGATCGATTTCCTCCATAAAGCTGATTCTTTCGGACTCAATATCATGATCTCCGATGAATCGGACCTCCTCCTTGATACCGGAGGCGCACTGAAAAAGGCTGCTCACTTTTTCAACGGGGAGGAAGACTTTTTAATTCATAATGTCGATGTCCTCACTGATCTCAATATCAATGAACTGATAATCGATCACCAGCGCTCAGGTGCCAGGGCAACTCTGGCGGTTAGAGAACGCCCAACCTCCCGAAATCTTTTAATCGATCAATCGGGACAACTCTGCGGTTGGGAGTATCCGGAAAAACACCTTCGAGTCCTAAACCGTGATTCTATCCGTGGACTCCGACCGGTAGCTTTTAGTTGTATCTACCTCTTATCAACTAAGCTCTTTGAGAAAATGCCTGAGGATCAGGTTTTTGGTTTGATGCCATGGCTGTTGAGCCTTTGTGGACAGGAAGGAATCCGCACTTGGGAGCATCCCGCCGGATTCTGGTATGAAGCTGGGCGGCCCGAATCCCTTGCCCAAGCAGAGAAGAAATTATTCTTTGATCCTGATAGCCCGGTTTATATCTTTGAGAAAAGAGTCTAAACCGATTAGAAATACCGCCGAAATTGTCTAAATTCCTCGTTTACCGTGCATCCGCCGGAAGCGGCAAAACCTACACTCTGGTGCTGAAATACCTGGAGTGTGTTCTTCGATATCCCGACGAGTACCGCAAAACTCTCGCTGTCACCTTTACAAACAAGGCTGCTGACGAGATGAAAGAACGAATACTCAGAGAGCTCGATCTCCTCAGCCAAAATCCAAACAAATCAGCTTATACCTCATCCCTGATTCAAACCCTCGGCCTTTCCGCCGAAATCCTCTCTAAACGAGCAGCATCCACTTTGTGCCAGATGCTGCACGACTATTCTCACATTTCGGTTGGAACAATCGACCGTTTTTTTCAGCAGATTCTCCGAGCATTTGCCCGCGAGGAGGGAATCTCAGGTTCTTATCAGATTGAACTCGATGCTGAAGCCGTCCTGCAGGAAATTGTTGGTCGATTAATTAAAGAGTCAGCTAATGATAAGAAAATCAGGAGATTATTGGTGGGTTGGATTTTTCACCGAATGAAATCCGGGAAATCTTGGCATGGAATCGAAACCGAATTGGTTGGAATGGGTGGCGAAATCCTGCGTGAGAATATTCTGGATCAGATCATTTCGGACGAATCTGCATTTCTGGATCCGGATCAGCTCAACCGGGTGAGGCAACTCTGTGAAATCATCAAAAATAATTTTGAAAAAGTCATTGAAGAAATAGCCAGGGAGGTGGAAAAAACCCTCGCACAATCCGGGTTCACGGTTGAAGATTTTTCATACAAACAATCTGGTCCGGTTGGCTTCCTGCTCAAAACGAGTTCGGATAAATTTAATAACTCAACCAGAGCCCTACAATGTATTGACTCCCCGGATAAGTGGATCCCCCAAAAAGCCCCAGCAGTTCTAAAAGAACGATTTGAGAGCGGAGTTTTTAATGATCTTAATAATCAGATGATCAGGTTGTTCGAATTTTTTGAATCCGACTATAGAGATTACGCCACTGCCAATCTGATCATCGCGAACATCCACTCTTTCAGTTTGGCAAGGTATCTGGTTTCGTTTCTCCTCGAATTTGGTCGTGAAAGTGATACAATCCTGATGAACCTTACTCAGCCGATCATCAGGAACATTATCCGGGATAACCCCACACCGTTCATTTTTGAAAAAACGGGGACCCAGTATCGTCACTACCTAATCGATGAGTTCCAGGATACCTCCACCATGCAATGGTCAAACTTCAAACCTCTGCTGATCAATTGTCTGTCGGAGGGAGGCCTGGGAATGGTGGTCGGGGATGTTAAACAGTCGATTTATCGCTGGCGGAACAGTAACTGGCGACTGCTTCAGGAAGATGCCGTGAGGGATTTGTCCGGATTTGGAAATAGCGGGGCTCCGCTGCTGCAAAACCAACGAAGTCGGGAGGCTATTATACGCTTTAATAATCAGATGTTTGCAAAACTACCCAATATCGTTTCAGGATCCTATCCATTCGACGATCTGGGAGCTTCTGATCCCGATAAAATATCGCCCAGCCTAATCTGCGATGCTTATAGTGACTCCACTCAGGAGAGAGGGGTGAAATCAGGAGACGGGGGTAGGGTTGAAATCATCTTTCGAAGTAAAGAGAAGGGTGAAAAGAAGAGCGATTATCATAACTGGCTCACCAAGGAGCTTCCGTTGATGGTCGACGATCTTCTTCAGAACCGCGGGTATCGTCAAGAGGATATTCTCTTTCTGGTGAGAAGAAATCGTGAGGGCCAGCAGATCAGCAAAATCCTGACTAACTATAGGACCAGAGCGGACGGTACTCCGGTGGATGGTTGGGCGGTGGTTTCGGCGGATGTCTTTAGGATTGGAGCTAATCCGGTCATCCAAAAATTGATTTTGGCTTTTCATATCCTTGCTGATCCAGATAACTCCTTTTATCAAAAGTTGTTATCCTGGGAATTGACTGATCGTCAACCAGATGGATCCGACATTGATCCGGATTCGCTGAACCCCCTGATCGAAGTCATGAGATCTCAGGTTGATGAGCTCAACAGACTGGATCTGACCGGTTTGCTCGACCGGTTGATCAACCTGCTGAGTTTTGGAGAACCGGGGGCAGATCAGCTCTATTTGCTACAGTTCCGGGATATAGTGAGTCGGTTTAGCCGAACAGGACAAGGACATATAGCCGGTTTTCTAGAGTGGTGGGAACGAAGGGGGCATAAACAGATGCTGGTCAACGAGGGTGGCCCAGATGCCATGAAGATCATGACTATCCATAAGGCAAAGGGACTATCCAGCCCTGTGGTTATCATCCCGTTTTGCAACTGGGAACTCGATCATAGCTCGACGAAGGCCCCTTATTTGTGGGTTTCTACTGATCAGGAACCCTTTAGTTCGGCTTCTGTCTTGCCGGTTGTGTATTCATCGAAGATGAAAGATACCTGGTTCTCAGAATATTACCAGCAAGAATGGATTGATGTTCATCTGGATAACTTAAATCTTCTGTATGTCTCTTTTACCAGGCCGAAGGATGTGTTAATTGCTTTCTGTTCGGATGCCGACAAGGCAGGAACCGTGGCGAATGCTTTACGCGAAGCACTGGTCGATGAGTTGGATGATTCCGGGCGCTATGTTACTGGTGATCCAGAGCAGCATAAAACTCAGGTAATCGTGCCGTCAGACACGAAACAGTTAGTTAGCGGGAAAATTCGTCTGGGCCAGGGATCATTTTCCATCAAGCCACAATCGGCCGTGACCCAGCAAGCACGGCTGACTGGAGAAATGGTTCACCAGATTCTTGAAAAGATGATCACGGTTGATGACCTTGATCGTAGCCTGATTGCAATTGCCCAGGAAAAAACGTTTGCCGGGCTCGATTTATCGACTGCCCGTAATCAGTTGGAGGAGATTTTTAAATTACCTCCTGTCGTTCGCTGGTTTGACGGATCCGGTCGAGTGATCGTCGAACGTTCTATTCTAATACCCGGGAAGGGGCAGCGACGTCCCGACCGGATTGTTATTCATGAAGATGCAGTGGATATCATTGACTATAAGACCGGTAATCCGGAATCAGCCCATCGGCATCAGGTGGCTGAGTATATGGAATTAATGGCTCAGCTTGATTTTTCACCAGTGAGAGGTTTCATTCTGTATATTGATCAGAAGAATGTTGTGGAGGTGATTATAACCCCAACAGGCCCCGTTCTGCGTTCCCTTTGATGTCCAGCATATTAAGCGGATTTTCAATAAGCTCACGGATCATTTTCAGGAACTCCACCGAATCCTTTCCATCAATCACCCGATGGTCATACGAGAGTGCCACGTACATCATAGGGCGAATAACCACCTGTCCACCAACAGCAACCGGTCGTTCGATAATATTGTGCATTCCCAGGATGGCAGGTTGTGGCGGATTGAGGATTGGGGTCGAGAGGAGGCTACCGAAAACTCCGCCGTTGGTGATGCTGAAGGTGCCACCCTGGAGATCGTCCAGTGAGATCCGGTTATCACGGGCTTTTTGAGCCGTTGTCGCGATAGCTTTTTCGATTTGTGGTAGGAGCATCCTGTTGGTATTCCTGATTACCGGAACCATAAGTCCCTTTGGAGTCTGAACAGCTATTCCAATGTCGGTGTAACTAAACGTAACGACCTCTTCTCCATCGATTTGTGAATTTACCTGCGGGAATGCCATCAATGCCCGGGTGGCGGCCAGAGTGAAAAAGGACATAAACCCCAGTTTAATTCCATATTTCTCCTCAAAGATTTTTTTATTCCGGTTTCTTATGTCAATGAGTGCACTCATGTCGATCTCGTTGAATGTGGTCAACATCGCAGTCTCATTCTTAACAGCGACCAACCTTTCGCTCAGCTTTTGCCTCAAGAGAGAGATCCTGTTTCTCTCAAGCGTTCTATCTTCTTGATTGACATTTGGTTCAGCTGATTGCTCGGAAGGTCTTTTCTTGAGAGAATCAGCAGCAGCTAGCACATCTTGTTTGGTGATCCGGCGGAGACCATTCAGCACATCGTCTATCGAGAGTCTCTGATCTTCCATCTCCTTACGGGCTAGTGGTGTGATCTTGATTTCTTCTGTTTTCGGTGCGTCAACCGGAGTCTCTTTTTTGGGTTGTTCTTTCTTGGCGGGGGCCTGATCGTGCGGAGCTGCTTCTGACTGCGCCACGTCACTGGTATCGATACGGGCAATGACAGCTCCAACGGCGACTCGGGTGCCCGGCGTGACCAGGATTTCAATCTTTCCGGCCACGGGCGCATTCACTGCTAGGGTTGCCTTTTCGCTTTCCAGAAGGGCAATTTCCTGATCTTTGGCAACAATTGAGCCGGATTCAACCATCCAGGATCCGATTTCCACTTCTGAAATGGACTCACCCGGTGACGGAACTTTAATCTCGATCATGATGCTAGACTTTTATAAGTATTCAAATTCTCTGAGGATCTCAATTCTGCTCTTACCCTCCACACATTGGAGACCGCAATAGGTATTTCTTAGCTCGCAGGTGCAGCGGCGGAAGACTTTATCGATCAGCTCCTGCTGGGTGATCTGGTGAATCCGGTTCAGGCCGGTTGCAGGAGAGCCGCTTGGCTTGCGGCAGACCGGGATCCAATCGACATAAGTGACCTCATTTTTGATGAATGGCCAGGCGCCCATGTTTTCGGGCTCTTCCTGAACCCAGATATGAAGCTGAGCTTTCGGGTACTTTTTGAGGAGCGTTTTTACTGCTTCGTGCGGGAAGGGATACATTTGTTCAATCCTGACCAAAGCAATATCTCGGGCGTTCCACTCGGCTTTGGGTTTAAGGAGTTCGTAATACATTTTACCCCAGCAGAATACAACCCTTTTGACGTGATCGGGATCAGTGTTTGGGTCATCAATAACCTCCTGAAAACCACCACTTTCAAAGTCTCTAAGGGGAGAGGTACAGTTGGGGTGCCGGAGAAGGCTTTTGGGTGAAAAGGTAACCAATGGAACGCGGAAACGCCGGATCATTTGGCGGCGCAATAGGTGGAAAAAATTGGCTGGGGTGGTTGGGTTTACCACGTTGATGTTAAGGTTTGCAGCCATTGTGAGAAACCGCTCAATCCGTGCACTGGAATGTTCTGGTCCCTGGCCTTCATAGCCGTGAGGGAGCAGAAGGACCAACCCATTTTGGAGGCCCCATTTCTCTTCGGCCGAAACCAGATACTGATCGATGATCACCTGGGCATTATTCGCAAAATCGCCAAATTGTGCTTCCCAGATAGTGAGGGTTTGTGGTCTGGCAAGAGCGTATCCGTATTCAAAACCCAGCACCGCATATTCAGAAAGCGGAGAGTTTAAAACGGTAAATGAGGTATCAACCTGGTCCAGCTGTTTCAGCGGATAGTATTTTTCACCTGAATCTTCCTGTACCCAGGCAGCATGACGATGGGCAAAAGTACCTCGTTCGCTATCCTGCCCGGATAGTCTGATGCTGATACCTTCCTGTAGCAGGGATCCATAGGCCAGCAATTCCCCCGTAGCCCAGTCGAGCTGGTCGGCATCCACCAGTTTTTTCCTGTTTTCGATGATTTTGTGTGCTTTCTGGAAAAAATTTCGGTCAGTAGGGAGCAACGTGATGAGCTCCAGCAGCTTTGTAAGCCGGCTCCGATCAACCCGGGTGTTCACGGGAGCTGCGATCTCATGGGCTGTTGAGTGCATGAATCCGGTCCAATCATCGAGAAGAAAGGGTTTAATCTTGATTTTATCGTTAGGGCCAACCCCATTGTAACAGGATTCCAGCTGGTTTTCAAATTCGTCAATGATTTGATTCTTTTCAGTTTGATCGAAAACACCTTCGTCGATGAGTCGCTTGGCATAAATCTCCCGGATATCGGAGTGTTTTTCGATGGCTTTATAAAGCAATGGCTGCGTAAATCGAGGCTCATCTCCCTCATTATGACCATATTTGCGATAGCCCAGGATATCAATAAATACATCCTGATGAAAGAGCTGTCTAAACTCCACGGCTAGCCGGATCGTGTAGATCAAAGCTTCAACATCATCACCGTTGACATGAAAGACAGGTGATTTGACCACCTTGGCAACATCAGTACAATAGGTGCTAGATCGAGCCTCCAGGTAGTTGGTGGTAAACCCAACCTGATTGTTGAGTACTAGGTGAATTGTTCCGCCGGTGCGGTAGCCTGGCAGTTGTGACATTTGCAACAGCTCATACACAACCCCTTGGCCCGCGATGGCAGCATCCCCATGAATAATTATTGGCAAAACAGGGGACTCAGAGCCCTGATGAACATGATCCATCCGGGCACGAGCCATACCACAAACCAGGGGACCCACAGTTTCGAGATGACTGGGATTTGGTAGGAGTTCAATTCGAACGGTCTGATCATCTTCCATGGTAACTTCACGGTCGTACCCCAAGTGATACTTAACATCCCCCAAGACTACACCTTCGGCATAATCGGTGCCCTTAAATTCCCTGAAAATATCAACAAAAGGCTTCTGCATGATGTTCGCCAGCACATTCAGTCGTCCCCGGTGGGCCATGCCAATCGTGAACTCACGAATACCCAGCTGTGATCCTTTTTCAATGACCTGATCCAGGGTAGGAATCAGGGCCTCGATTCCTTCGAGAGAGAATCGTTTTTGCCCGACAAACTTCTTGTGGATGAATTTTTCAAAAGCTACTGCACTGTTGATGTGTTTGAATATTTTGATTTTCTCATCCCGGCTAAATTCTACCCGATTTTGGGTTGATTCCATTTTTTTCTGCAACCACTCCAGAATCACCGCCTTCCGAATGTACATGAACTCAGCTCCAATACTCTGACAATAAGTTTCTTGGAGATGGTGAATGATCTCTCTGAGGGTAGCCGGCCCAATACCAATCTGCTTGCCAGCCTGAAACTCTACGTTAAGATCAGCCTCTGATAATCCGTAATTCTCAATATCCAGAGTGGGGAAATACTTCCTTCTTTCCCTTACCGGATTTGTTTTGGTAAACAGATGCCCCCGCTTTCGATACCAGTCAATCAAATTGAGCACACGAAATTCCGTGTCAACATCGGTGAATCCCGCGGGGAGAATCGATTGGGTTCCCCTGGCGAATTCAAAACCTTCGAAGAATCGTCTCCAGCTGATATCAACAGATTGTGGATCAAGAAGATAGTTTTTATAAAGTTCCTCAATAGCACTGCTGTCCGCTTGGTTTAGGTATTCGTGTTTGTCCATTTTCTCAAAAGCATGTTTGGCTAATATAGAAAAAGGAACAACTCAAACGGTGACAAGGTTTAACAACCTTGCAAAATCGTTACCTTTGAATCAAACAAATAATTCATTTGAAGTCATTCCTGTCACTGGTTGTACGTGATATCCTGGACCTGACCGGGAACGATCCCGGTCGTTCTGTTTTTATTTTTCCCAATCGCCGATCGGGTCGCGTATTTTTGGAAGAGATGCATCACCAGATCAATGGACCGGTGCTGTCGCCGGAGGTTCTAAGCATTGATGACTGGATGATTAAGCTGTCAGGTTTTGTTGTGCCCGACCGGAACACCAGTCTTGCCGCTCTTTATCCGATTATTAGGAAGCGCCTGGATTATCGGGGATCCTTTGCGCAGTTTATGGATTTTGGGGAGATGATTCTGAGTGATTTTGATGATGTTGACCGTTATCTGGCAGATCCAGCGCGGCTTTTTCGTGGGTTAACTGAATATAAAATGACAGAGACTGTCATTGATTCGGATGAGTTTAAACAACTGACTGAGCTGATTGCCCGTTTCTGGGGTAGTTTTTCTGAACGTGTTAGCCGGCATCAGGAGAATTGGCTTGCAACCTGGGAGCAACTGGACCCTATTTATCACGATTTTCATCACGCCTTGCAGAGTAAGGGAATGGCTACCTCGGGTTATTGCTACCGAGCGGTAGCTGAAAAAATTGAGCAGGGAGGCTCGCTCCGGATGGAACAGGATCTGTTTGGCTTGGTAGGTTTTAATGCCCTTACACGAGCAGAAGAGGTCCTTTTTGAGCATCTCCAGGAGGCTGGGAAAGCCCGATTCTATTGGGATTATCATCCCTTTTATTGTAATGGTGTTCATGAAGCCGGCAGGTTCATCACTCCTAACCTGGTGAAATTTCCAGCACCGGAGAACTTTACTCCGTTCCCCGATGGATGTAGTGCCCTGTATGATACCCAGCCGGATCCGCCCTTGATCAGGATTCTTCCCGTAACTTCTCAATCAGGTCAGACTCACCTACTGACCGCACTTTTACAGGAAGAACCTATCGGTAACCGCGGAATTATTCTGGCGGATGAGGCTGGATTACCCGATCTGATCCGTTCCTGGTCGGATGATCTTTTGTCGGTCAACTTTAGCTCTGGCTATCCAACCGCTGAAACAGTCTCTGCAACGTTGATTAGAAGTCTAACTTACTGGTTAACAGATAAAAAGAATGGAATTCCTTCTTCCTATAGTACTGAAAGGACGTTAGCTTTGCTCAAGCATCCCTTGATGCAGGCTTGTTTGAATGAGGAGGAGCAGGATTGGCTGGATGTTCTTTCTGTTAGATATCCGGAGGCGGTGCCAGAGGATTTCTTTCGTGAAAATCAGGATCCCTCTGTTATTGGTTTACTTCCATCACTGTATGAGAAACCTTTGGATGTGGTGAGTATGATACTGCAACGTATCTTAGAGGGTGAGATTCCCGATGATCTGTTGGAGAGGGCTGCTTTGACTGAAATACAACAGGAGGTGGATCATCTTAGGCGCATCGTTCAGCAATGGGATCTTCCACTGGATGCTGAAGGGGTTTTTAAGCTTTTGTCGCGCTTTCTACAGAAGAAACGAATAACGCTGGAATCAGAAGAAAGAACAGCGGGCACGCTGGTAACAGGTGTTTTGGAAACCCGGTTGCTTGATTTTGATGAGGTGTATATTATGTCACTCAACGAAGGAACCTGGCCATCAAAAAGCCTACCGAGCTCTCTGATTCCCTATTCCTTGCGGAAATTTTTCCAGCTGCCTGTAGCGGAACACCGCGACCGTATTTACTCCTACTATTTCTATCGCTTGCTTCAGCGGGCACGAAAAGTTACCCTATTATACATTACCGGACATCGCGATGACCAGATAAGCTCTGGAGAAAAGAGTCGATACATTACCCAGTTGGAGTTGGAAACACCCCTGGAGGTTCAGCGACTGGATGAGCCAGCCATTCGGGTAGCGATTGACGAGTCTCCTCTGATTATTCAGAAATCAGGGAAAGTGCTGGCTAAGTTGAACAGCTTTCTCGATCCGGACACTCCAGGGCATTCCATATCACCCAGTTCCCTCAAAGAGTATCTCGATTGTCCTCTCCGGTTTGCTTTCAGTCGGATTTTAGATATCCGGGAGCCTTGGGAGGCGGGAACGGCCAGTGAACCAAAGGGCTTTGGTACTCTGATTCACTTGGTTATGGAGGAGTTGTATCAGCCTTTTTCAAACAAGCCGGAAGGTCCCGATGATCAATGGTTCGAAGCTTTACTCCAGGATCAGAACCGAGTTGCTCAACTGCTGGTGGAGATGTATCCCAAAGCATTGGAAACGGATGGGATTCACCACCCAGGCAGCAAGGAGCAGTTGGGCCTTGATATTGCCAGGAATTTTGTTGATGCCATAGTACAGGTTGACCGACAGGAGGCTCCCTTCAAAATAATCAGGATGGAGGAGTCGATCCGCTGTTCTTACTGTTTTGAGGAGAGAATGGGCGGTCGATCTGTCAACCTAGGTGGTATTATCGACCGGATCGACAGAACTGCTGATGGAATCAGGATTCTAGATTATAAAACCGGGAAAACTTCGTTGAATTTCAAAGAAATTGGCTCGATTTTTAAGGTCTCTTCCCGGTTAAAGGATGTATTCCAAGTGCTTCTTTATTGTGAGATGTTTGGATTGAATCATGGCTGGGAAGAGCCTCTGGTGCCAGTCATTTATCCGGTGATGAATTTTCTGACCGGAGATTCTGACACGAGAATAACAATTTCTAAAAAGCCTCTGGTCTATCAGGAGATTCGCCAGGAGTTTCGGGCGGGACTAGGAGATCTGTTGGCGGAGTTATTCGATGCGTCGGTTCCTTTCATGCAGACAGCTGACATCGACACGTGTAAGTATTGCCTCTATTCAGGAATTTGTCGGCGGGATAGCTGATCATCAAGAAGATCTGGTCGTAATTGTCGGGTTCGTTCAAGTGACTGTTCGAGTTTCCACTCCTCAATTCGGCGGTCGTTGCCCGAAAGTAGGATTTCCGGGACCTTCCAACCATGATACTCTGCCGGCCTGGTATAAATTGGCGGAGCTAGCAGATTGTCCTGAAAGGAGTCAGTGAGGGCTGATTCCTCATCGGATAGTACGCCCGGTATCAGGCGAATAATAGCATCGGCCATGATTGCAGCTGCCAATTCGCCGCCTGTCAGGACATAATCCCCGATTGAAATTTCCATGGTGATCAGGTGATCACGAACCCGCTGGTCAATTCCTTTATAATGGCCGCAGAGAATGATCATGTTCTCCTGGCATGACAAGCGGTTAGCCAGTTTTTGATTGAACGCCTGTCCATCGGGTGAGGTGTAAATTATTTCTTGATAATCTCGTTGAGCCTTCAGATCAGAAATCGCCCGGTCGATGGGTTCAACCATGAGTACCATCCCTCCGCCTCCACTGAAAGGGTAGTCGTCCACACTTTTGTGTTTTCCTGTTGCATAGTCCCGAAGGTTATGGATGTGGATCGATGCCAACCCTTTTTCAATAGCACGCTTTACCATCGAGTGATCAAACGGTCCGGTTAGCAATTCAGGTACTGCGGTGATGATGTCAATTCTCATTTTACCCATTTCTGATGCAAATATAACGATTAAGTGCATCTGAATTTATGCCTACCAAGCTCCTTTCATTACTAGAAATGCCAAAATGACACCACAACAGGTGATAAAAGTGACAATATGGCATTAAAATTGATTTGGTCTTTTATTTGAATGATACGGGTCAGAAAGAGAAATTAATAAACTAAAAGGAGATACATCATGACACTAGTAAGATTCAGAAACAGTGAATGTGTTCCCAACAGGGTTGACACGTTTGGAGTAGGTCAGTTGGCCAATTTGTTCTACAACGGCCAGGGTATGGATTCACGTTATGGCATGGTTCCGCCGGCCAATATTTTGGAGACTGCTGATGATTTTCGGATTGAGATGCAGGTTCCGGGGTTTGCTAAAGAAGAGATCAAGATCAGGGTTGAGGATCAGGTTTTGACGGTTTCGTCTGAGGTTGTTGAAAATGAAGGAAATCAGGATGAACGTTTTGCTCGCAGGGAATTTGAAAAGTCCTCCTTCAATCGCCGGTTTAGACTCTCGAATTGGGTTGATACACAGAATATTACAGCTAAATACGAGCAAGGAGTTCTGGTCATCCAAATTCCGAAAAGAGAAGAGATAAAAAGCAAGCCGATTATGGACATTACGGTTAGCTAACACGAGCTTGGAATTTATCAGGGAGCCATCTCAATCGAGATGGCTTTTTTTATAAAAATCGGTATCTTTGCCAGAATGTGATCATCAGGGCGAAAGCTACTGAGTCTGTTCGTTTGAACACACCGGCATCTGCCGGGATTATTTACAACTAATATTGATAGCTATGACCGAAAAAGAGCAGCCTGTAGAAAATCAGGAGCCGGTTGAAGAAAACCTCAGCGCCTCTACTTCAAAGTCTGAAGAGATTGATGAACAGGAAGTTGTCAATAATGCTAATCCGGGTAAGGTGGAAGAGAATTCTGAGTTACCACCGCTCAACGTTAACTATAGTGAAACCGCTCGTCCTGAATTGGTGGAAGCTCTGCGACTTCTGTTAATGCACCGTACGATCACGGAAATTGGCAGGGATGTGGAGAATATCCGTTCGTCCTTTTATCGCAAGTTGAACCAGGAGTCAGCAGCCAAAAAGGCGACTTTTATTGAAGAGGGTGGGAATGCAGAGGAGTTTGAGCCAGCGGAGGATCCCCTCGAAGAAGAGTTTCGTGAATTGTATGAACAGTACAAGATTAGGCGGAACGAGTATGCGAAGGTGCTGGAAGAGGAGAAGGATCTCAACCTGAAGAAGAAGCTTGATATTATTGAAAAGATCAAAAATCTGGTCCATACCCAGGAGTCGCTGAATAAAACATTTAACGAGTTCCGGGATCTACAGCGAGATTGGAGAGAAACCGGTCCGGTTCCACAGGGAGAGCTACAGAGCCTGTGGAAGAATTACCATCACAATGTTGAGGTCTTTTATGATTTCATCAAAATTAACAAAGAGCTTAGAGATCTCGACCTAAAAAAGAATCTGGAAGCCAAAATCCAGCTTTGCGAGCAAGCTGAGGAACTACTGCTCGAACCCAACGTGACCAAAGCCTTTGGCGATCTTCAGAAGCTACATGCAGACTGGCGTGAGATTGGACCGGTACCACGGGAAAAAAAAGATGAAATCTGGGAACGTTTCAGGGAGGCTACGAATCAGATCAACCGGAAGCATCAGGACTATTATCTGAGCTTGAAAGAGGAGCAAAAAAGTAACCTGGATGCGAAAACACACCTGTGTGAGAAAATTGAGGAGATCCTGAAAAAACAGCTCGAAAGTCCGAAGGATTGGAATATTTACTCTCAGGAGGTCATCAATATCCAGAAAATGTGGAGGAGTATCGGTTTTGCTCCAAGAAAAGATAACAATCGAGTGTACCAGCGTTTCCGCACGGCTTGCGATGAGTTCTTCAGCCGGAAGCGCGACTATTTTTCAAGACATCGGGAAGACCAGCACGAAAATCTTCAATTGAAAACTGATCTTTGTGTACAGGCAGAAGCCTTGATGAACAATAAAGAGTGGAAAAAAACCACCGATGAATTAATCAATATTCAAAAACGATGGAAAGAGATCGGTCCGGTTCCTCGAAAATATTCAGATGCGCTTTGGGCACGCTTCCGTAACGCCTGCGATACGTTCTTTCAGAACCGATCCGAGCATTTCAGTTCTCAGGATGGTGAACAGATCGAAAACCTTAAGCTGAAAACTGCCCTCGTTGAGAAGGTCCGCAATTTTACACTGACCGATAACCAGGCCGAAGACCTGAAAGAGCTGAAGAAGGTTCAGAAGGAATTTACCGATGTCGGCCATGTTCCATTGGATAAAAAGGATTCCATCCAGCGTGAATTTAGGGAAGCGCTGCATGAAGTATTTGATAAATTGGATCTGGATGATTCGAAAAAAGAAGTATTGCGTTTTAGACAAAAAGTTGATAATTTAGCTCAGTCCCCCAAAGGTAAGAACCGGATCTCAACGGAAAGAGAGAAAATGGTTAACAAACTGAAGCAAATGGAAAGCGATATCACCCTGTGGGAGAATAATATCGGTTTCTTTGCCAAGTCCCAAAAATCGGAATCCCTGATCCGGGAAATTGAAAATAAGATTCAGCAAGGTCGAGAAAGAATCCAAACGCTCAGAGAAAAAATCGATTTGCTGGACCAATTTGATTAACTATTGACCCATAAACAAGAACCATGAGAACAGTTAAATTTCTTGGCGCCTTCATCCTTTGGGGCGTTTTTGCCGGATTTAGTGCCTTTGGGCAACATGGAATTGTCCGAGGTTTCGTCTATGATAAAGAGAATGGCGAGCCAATAATCGGGGCCAACGTTTACCTCAATGGAACAACCATGGGGGCGGCTTCTGATGTGAATGGGTTCTTCAGTATCTCCAGAATACCTCCTGGTGATTATATGTTGATATATAGTGCAGTAGGATATGCAAAGGATAGTGTTCCTTACACCATTGCTGCCGATCGGGTCTATAACGAGAAGTTATATCTTTCAGAAGAGATGCAAAGCATCGATGAAGTGGTGGTATCGGCTGAGCGCCAGGAAATGAGAACGCAAGTCCAAACTTCTGTGGTCAAAGTAACCCCAAAACAAATGGAAAGAATCCCGACTGTGGGAAGTGAGCCCGATCTTGCTCAATACCTACAGGTGCTACCGGGGGTCATCTTTACGGGGGACCAAGGAGGTCAGCTTTACATCAGGGGTGGAGCCCCCATCCAAAATAAGGTGCTCTTGGATGGCATGATCGTCTATAACCCGTTCCACTCCATCGGCCTATTCTCTGTATTTGATACCGATATCATCAAGATGGCTGATGTTCACACTGGCGGCTTTGGAGCCAATTTCGGTGGCAGAATCTCCTCCATCATGGATATTACCACCCGGGATGGGAACAAAAATCGCCTTTCTGGAAAATTTTCCGTAGGAACATTTATGGCTAAAGCTCTCCTCGAGGGTCCAATTAAAAAAGCTAAAAGTGAGGACGATGGATCGATCTCCTTCGTTCTGTCAGCCAAACATAGTTATCTGGAACAAACATCGAAATACATCTATTCATACGTGGATACGGCCGGGCTGCCTTTCAATTTTACGGATTTCTACGGCAAGATCTCTATGAACGCCCGAAACGGCAGTAAAGTCAATTTCTTCGGATTCAATTTCTCCGACCAAGTCGTGTACCGGGATGTCACTGATATCGGTTGGAATTCCTTTGGCGTGGGATCCAATGTGGTCCTAATTCCGGGCAACTATCCCGCTCAGATTAAAGCCAATTTGGCTTATTCGAAATACTTGATTACGATGCTTGAGGCTGGCCAACAGCCCCGGGAGAGTTCAATTAATGGTTTTAACGTCGGATTGGAATTCGTTTACTATTTCGGGAAAGATCAACTGGAATATGGCGTTGAAACCCTGGGTTTTAATACCGACTTTAATTATTTCAACTCCGTAGGCCGGAAAATCATCCAGACACAGTTTACGACCGAGCTCGCTGCTTTCGGTAAGTATAAGATGACCTTGGGAAAATTCCTGGTGGAACCTAGCTTCAGGTTACACTATTATGCTTCACTGGGAGAAGTTTCGCCAGAACCCAGACTGGGTGTCAAATATAACCTGAGCGATATCTTCCGCCTAAAAATGGCCGCCGGGATGTATAGCCAAAACTTGATTGCAGCCAACTCAGACCGCGATGTGGTGAACCTATTCTATGGATTCCTCTCAGGTCCGGAAAACCTTCAAAAAGAGTTCGATGGTAAAAAAGTAACCTCCAGGTTGCAGAAGTCAAATCACCTGATTCTCGGATTTGAATTCGATATCTCGAATCGATTGGATCTGATCGTTGAAACTTATATCAAGGATAATACCCAGCTAACCAATATCAATAGAAATAAACTGTATGATGATACCGGAAGTAATCAGGATAAACCAGAATATCTCCGAAAAGATTTCATCATTGAAACCGGGAAAGCTTATGGGATTGACTTCCGGCTGAAGTATGACTACAAACGAATCTATTTCTGGGGAACCTATTCCCTTGGGTATGTTACCCGCTACGATGGAGTTGTGGAATATCCCCCACATTTCGATCGCCGTCATAATGTAAACCTGGTCACATCCTATACGTTTGGGAATGACCTAAGTTGGGAGGTCAGCGGCCGTTGGAACCTGGGTTCAGGATTCCCGTTCACTCAAACTCAGGGATTCTATGAAAAAATTCCGTTCTACGATGGAATCAATACAGATTATACCCGGGTTAACGGAGAG
>LSQX01230340.1_pt1 | contig 29220 bp, 26 predicted proteins | sample 654561 | NCBI WGS metagenome assembly LSQX01 (sample SAMN04489861, study PRJNA283612) | anaerobic digester metagenome | isolation source: 4 biogas reactors fed with cattle manure at either 37C or 55C with and... | place: Denmark: Kongens Lyngby | collected 2014 | reverse complement strand
AATATCTATAGCCTCAATCCATAAATATTTCTTTCTTTCTTTCGTAAATAATTTGGCAATATATTCTAGTTCATTAATGCCATCTCTTCTGTTAACTCCAATTCTAAATAAAGGATAGAAGATTTCCTTCTTAATGAGATTTGTTAAAAAAGGGTTTAAAATCTCGAATGTTTTTGATATGTCAAGGCCTCTGTTAATTAGACTGTGTGGATTAAATATGAAACTTGCACCTTTTACTCCCCTCTTAATCATATCCCTAACTATAAAAAGAACTGTATCTCTGAACCCTTCTTCTGTGTCAGTACAGATCTTTAGCTCAGACCAGGCAGAAGAGTTCTCCATGTAGAGCTCTTCCTTGAGAGTATCAAGTGTTCTTCCATTTAGCATTTTCCTGTTAGAGAGAATTTTGCTCCAGTACTCAAGAGGAATGCTACCTGTTAGATGAATATGCCAATCAAAGAATTTAATCATATCAATGAAGAATGACACTAATGATTTTCCACTCTGGTGATTCTTCTAGCCATCTTATTAACTCTAGACTTTTTTCTAAGGAGAAAAACTGAGCGTACTTGACTTGGTCTTTCTCGTTGGGCTTTAAAGAAAGATCTTTTGCTTCCTTATCTAAACGGAGAAACATTCGGATTTGGATATATTTCTCAAGTATTTTTCCTGTCTTTTTTTCGATATCTTCTACAATATAATAACCCATTTCCTTTATACTATTTCTCTGGCTGGAAGTGTGTAAGCCTGATTCTTCATAAACTTCTCTAATAGCAGTATCAATATATGTTGAATCCTTTTTTTGTTCATAGTGTCCTGCAGTTATGCTCCAGCTACTTTCATCCTTTGAAACCAAGAGAAGTTTTTTGTCTTTAGAAATAACAAAACATGTTACTTGTCTAACTTCGAGATTTTTATGTTCCTCTCTTATTTGAGTGTCTGGATACCACCTTCTATTGTGTGCTAACTCTCTTTTCATGCAAAAAATTTTATCACAAAGGCAAAAAGAAAAGAAGAGCTACTATCTCTCAACCATCTTTTCTCCATTATACTTACCTTGATTCTGTTAAGGCTCAGAGTTACATCATAGAAGATTGGATAAGTTTGTCGAAAACCTATCCTGCTAACTTATACTGTCTCCTTCTTCTTGTCATCCTTTTATTTAATATGTACAATGATATTGTAATAATTTTAATATTATTAATAACAATGTCCATTGGTACTATGGTGTTAGTTTTAATAGGTTCTGCCATTCTAGGTGTAATTGCAGGTATATTATCACGTAGTATTTTTGTGGGAATACTTTTCCCTGTGTTTTTAATAATATTTTTGCTTATGTGGAGGGCTTTTAAAAAAGATGTAGAACCAGAGATAAAGGAAGAGAAAGAACAAGAGGGAGAAATTACAGCAGAAGCTGTAACAGATCAGCAACAGGTACAGCCCGATGAAGTAAATCAACCACCTGTGTCTACTAACTACCCTCCTGTAGGATGATTGGGACGATTAGCTCAGTTGGCTAGAGCACTACATTCACATTGTAGGGGTCGATGGTTCGAGTCCATCATCGTCCATTTCCCTAATTCTAAAGTTTACTGGTACATGCAGGGCATTTGGTAGCTTTAAGGTGTACCTCTGTCTTACAGTAAGGACATATTCTTTTCTCCTTTTTTACTTCTTCCTTTTTGTCTTTTTTGAATTTGCTTGTTAACTTTGTTGTTTGATAAACAATAAGGAAAAGAATAAAGGCGGTTATGAAAAAAGAAAGTATTTCATTTATAAAATTGCCATAATGAATAACTATTGCACTAGCTTCTTTTGCCTGTTCTAAAGTCTCAAAATTATTTGGTCCTAGAACTAAGTATTTTGAACTAAAATCAATCCCTGTAGTAAAAAAAGAAATAGGGGGGGTTAAAATGTCATTCACAAGAGAATCTATGACATTTTTTAATGCAGTCCCTAGCATAATACCGATAGCAGTACCCAGGGCTAGCCCATCTAATGCAAACTCTCTAAACTGTTTTGCAAATTCCTCGTATTTCTCTTTAATTGTTTTCTCCTTTTTTTCTTTCATCATTAATTTTTTTAAAATTAAATAATAGTGATACGAATGTAAGTACTGTTAGTACAGAATATACTACTATTTGGTTTTGCATTACCATGTCTAGAGTATCATTTCTTACAACAAATGATACTATTTGTAATACTGTTCCCAAGAGTAATATGTAGAGATATTGATACTCTCCTTTTGATATGAAAAAGTTTGTTATCATGTATGTAGCTGCAAAACCAGTCATACACAAGGCGTAGATTGCAATATAATTAGACACTGCAAGATACTGTTCTCCTACAGACATGGAAACAACGAAGTCTTTAAAGAGAAAGAAGAACAAAGAGAGAGTAAGTCCTATGGATACAGATAGAACTAGAGATATTATCAAACTTCTTTTTCTTCCTTTTTCTACTTTTTCATTACTAACTCTAGCAAACATAACGGAAGCAGTTATGATAGATGCGTAATATACTAGCTTACCAAGAAGTGTTACAGCTCCATATTCTGCTCTAAAGGAGGGATTTACAAGAATTAAAGGTAGTGTAAATGGGGTAGTTAGAAGTAGAAAGGAGATGGATATTAATGTTAATTCTTTAAAATCTATTTTAATCTTTTCTTTATTCTCTTTTTTAAACTTTACAAAAGGCACAATGAAAATTGTAGTTAGCATAGCAGGAAGTGAGTTTGCAAGTATTAGAATTGAGATGGAACCTCCCAATCTAATAGCTAGGGCTCCCATTGCAAATCTAAGGATTGTTTCAAAGAGTAAAATCAGATTTACTGTCTTTATCTTTTCTAATCCTAAGAGTAGCCCTTTTGGAACAGGTGTAATAAAAGCAAAAAGAAATGTTAATGCGAGGAAGAGTACTGTCTCTACTGGTATGTTTGCTAAATTAGCAACGCTGTTTTTACTTAGAAAGAATATTGTTGAGAAAACAATCCCTATTAGCGCAAATACAATAAATGAGTACCATTTAAAATGATTAAGATCTTTCTCTTTCTCATTAGCAACTATTTTTGTTACAAAGGCCTGTATAGCGACTGCTGGGATTTGGAGTAGATATATTATTCCTAATGCTGAACTGAATATACTAAAAATATTCTGATCAGTATATCTAGCAACAAAAATATTAAAGAGATAGTTAAGAATCCCTATAATTCCACCTAGTATAGTAGTGAAAAAAAGATTTTTTACAAATAGAAGCTCTTTACTGGATAGTTTCTTCATCTGTTTTATTCTATAATATCACAATATAATTTTATGTATTCTACCATTATGATTCAAGTAATAGTAGCTTTGATAGGGGGAGTTCTTTTAGGTATAGGTATTTTTTACTTTCTTAAAAAGGGACAAGGTGGGAATACAGAAGAGATAACAGAGACAATAGAGAGTAAGTTGGCGGAGTTGTTACCAATAGTTCTTAGTCAAGCGAATGAAGATTTAATTAGAATGGCAAATGAGAAGCTTTCTTCTGAAACAAAACAAAACAGAATTGATTTAGAGAGCAAGAGGGGAGAGATAGAAAGGATGGTTAAAAGTTTAGAGGAGTATCTTAAAGTAGCAGAGAAGGAGAGGATAGATTCTTTCTCTAACCTTAAGACTTCGTTAGAGGAGAGTAGAAAAGTTACAGAGAAACTTACTGTAAATACTGAGAACTTGAAAAAGGTGCTTTCAAATAATCAGCTAAGAGGGCAGTTTGGTGAGCAGGTAGCCGAGGATCTTCTTCGGTCTGCTGGATTTGTTAAAGGAGAGAATTATGAGTTTAATAAGGAGCAGGCAGGTTCTGAAACAAGGCCTGATTTTGCGATATTTTTGCCTGATAAGACTAGAATAAATGTAGATTCTAAGTTTCCCTATGCTAATCTACAAAGAATGGCTGAGACAGAGGATAGTGATATGAAAGAGAAATATATGAGTATGTTCGAAAGAGATGTTAAGGAGAAGGTTAAGCAAGTTACTTCTAGGGACTATATTAATCCTGAGGACAAGACAGTTGATTTTGTAATTCTTTTCATACCTAATGAAATGATTTTTTCATATATATATGACAAGATGCCTGAAGTTGCCCAAAGTGCTATGGAGAACAAGGTTGTGTTTGCAGGACCTTTTAGTTTTACAGCACTTCTTAGGATGATAATGCAAGCCTATGAAAACTTTAGAGTGCAGGAGAATATTTACAATATAATTGGGCATGTTAAATCATTTGAGAAAGAGTTTCTTAAATTCTCAGAGGAGTTTTACAAGGTTGGAGACAGGATAGGGTCTCTGCAGAAACAGTATGATACTGTTAGCTCTACTAGGTTTAACCAACTAGAAAAAAGCATAGAGAAAGTAAAGCTTGAAGGAGCTCAAGAGAAAGAGAAACCCCAAACTCTTTTAGATATGTAGAGGATTTAGTTTTAGATTGTTTTAAGAATTCTTACCCCAAGCTAAGATACCAAAAAGAATGAGATTTCCTAGAGGTACTAGTATGAGTAGTCCAAGGAGTTTGTCATACCCTCTTTTCTCACAGATATCCATTATTGCTAGAATTGATATGACTAAGAATACTAAGGTTCCTAATCCAGGGATTAGGATTGTTAATATCAACCAAGGGCTTTTCTCTCCCATTTGTAGTAGTAGAATGGAATTCAGAATAGGAATCCATGCAAACCATCCATTTGGATGATCTAGTTTTTTTGCAATGCCCATTAAAGCTACTGCAGTGTAAATATATACAGAGAGCGAAACTCCCAGTGCTATAATAAATATTATTCCTCCAAAAAGTAAAGCGGCACTATTAACAAAATCTTCTACAAATTCTTCCAAGTTATCTTCCGTAATATCAGCAGAGAGTGAGAAAGGAGAATCAAGATCAATATCTGCAATTTCCCAAACGTCATCCAAATCAGTTTCTTCTACTATCTCTACTTCTTCTAAAGCAGTATCTTCTTCTATTTGCGCATATGAAGGGAGTAGTGTTGCAGAAAGAATCCCTATTCCTAGCAACAGAGCGAGGAGTATATTAAATAGTCTCTTCATAAGGAGGTATAAAATTAATTTATATATCAATATCTTTACACATCTTTCTCTAAATTACAATATATGTTAAGTTATATGTAATGAAGACTTCTACATTTAGAACCATTATTGGTAAAACCCCTGTACTTTTCTCTGCTCCTCATGCTCATGCACATAGAAGACCACAATTAAGTGGAGCATACAAGTATGGAGAGCCGTTTACAGATGTAATTGTAGAGCAGTTGTGTGAGATGAGTAATGGCTTTGGAATTATGCAGATATCTGAGACGGACTATGACTATAACTATCATACAGAGAAAGATAATCCCTACAAGAAGAGAGTGAAGGAATTTGTAAAGAGTGAAAAAATTAAATACTTTTTAGACATTCATGGTCTTAAGGATGGTTGTCTCTATGATATTGCAATCTACTATCCTACAAAATTTACTAAATCAATGAGATTAGCTCGTTCATTAAAAGAAGGTATAGATAAAGGGGTATTAAAAGGTATAAATATTATGATTTTTAGACATCCAAATAATTATCAAGAAAGTTTAGGAGAGTTTGTAGCATCCGAGCTAAGAGTTCCCTCTGTTCAGATAGAGATAGCAAGATATATTAGAGAAAGTGAAAATTTAAGAAATGCATTAATAGAAAACATATCGAAGTGTGTTCAAAAGGAGATAATATAATATTGTTATCGGTTAATGAATTTCTTTTTTGACCTAGATTAAATACTCTGTTATCCTGAATGTGTGTTAAATTTTTAAATAACATATAAATGACAACTACTGTAACTAAGAAAAAACCTGTGTCTTCTAATGAGAATTCTTCTAAAAAGAAGGCTATAGAAATGGCAATTTCTCAAATAGAAAAACAGTTTGGTAAAGGTTCCATTATGCAGTTGGGAGGAGAGAAGAAGGTAGATGTAGATGTGATTCCAACAGGAGCTCTTTCTTTGGATATTGCATTGGGTATAGGGGGTATTCCTAAGGGAAGAATAGTAGAAATTTATGGGCCAGAGGCATCAGGGAAGACTACTTTGGCAATACACATACTTACAGAAGCTCAGAAGCAAGGAGAGTCAGTTGCCTTTATAGATGCAGAACATGCTTTTGATCCTACCTATGCTAAAAATATTGGTCTTAATTTAGATGAGATGTACATATCCCAGCCAGATTTTGGAGAACAGGCATTAGAAATATTAGAGACTTTAGTGAGGTCTGCTGCTTTTGGGGTTATTGTAGTGGATTCTGTTGCTGCTTTAACTCCTAGAGCGGAAATAGAGGGAGAGATGGGCGATAGTCATATGGGACTACAGGCAAGACTGATGTCACAAGCTCTAAGGAAACTTACTGCAATATCAAACAAAACAGGGACTACCATAATCTTCCTTAATCAACTAAGGATGAAAATAGGAATTATGTTTGGAAACCCTGAAACAACAACAGGAGGTAATGCTCTTAAGTTTTACTCTTCAGTAAGATTGGATATTAGACAGAAGGAAAAAATATTAAAAGATGGTAAATTAATAGGCCATACTAGGAAGGTAAAGGTTGTAAAGAACAAAATGGCACCTCCTTTCAAAGAGGCTACTTTTGATATGATCTACCCTAAAGGGATAGATAAAGAGAGTAGTATATTAGATGCTGCTACAGAGCTTGGGATTGTTAAAAAATCAGGCTCTTGGTTTAAATACGGAGAGGAACAGTTAGCACAAGGTAGAGAGGCTACAGCTGAGCTACTAAGAGAGGACAAGAAACTTAAAGCTAAAATAGTGAAGGAAGTTAAATCTTTAGTTAAATAATGAAAGTAACAAAACTTGTCTCTCAAAAAAGAGACCCAGACAGGGTTAATATGTACATAGATGAGGAGTTTTTCTGTGGGATATCTTTAGATGGTATTGCTAAGTTTAATATATATCTAGGAAAAGAACTTGAAGAGAGTGATCTAGAGGAAATACTTTTTGAGGAATTAAAAAACAGGTTTTTTCAAAGAGCAATAGACTACATATCAAGAGCAATAAAGACAGAAGTTCAGCTAAAGAGATATCTAAGAGAGCTGTCTTTTAAAAAGAAGGGCAAATGGTTTACGGATGTTTCCAAAGAGAGTCTAGAAGAGATTATTAATGACACAGCAGAAAGGCTAAAGGAGTACAACTACTTAAACGATGAAGTATTTGCTGAGGAGTTTTTACAATCAAGAATGAAGAATAGGCCTAGGGGTAAGTCTGTATTACTTTCAGAATTAATATCTAAGGGAGTGAATGCAGAGCTTGCCAAAGAGAAGGTGGAAGAGCTAGTAGAAGATGAGTATGTTATGCTTAAGAGAATTTATGAGAAGAAGTATGGAAATGAAAATATGTCCATACAAGATAGTAAGAAGATAGATTTTTTAAGAAGAAAAGGTTTTAGTTGGGATTTAATTAACGAATTTCTAAATAATGAGTTTACAGAGTAGGAGGGAGTGGGTTCTTCCAGAAAAGAAAACAGAAGATGTTTTAAACTATATTCTTGAAAGTAGGGGTGTTTCGGAGAAAGAAAAATTTCTTAACCCTAGTTTGAGTGATATCCCATCTCACAAAAAACTTTTTAACAGTAAGAAAGCAGCAAAGGAGATAGTAAAACATATAGAGAAGGGGAGTAAAATAGTAATCCACGGAGATTATGATGCTGATGGTATATGTGCATCCGCTATTCTTTGGGAATTCCTTTACAGAGAAGTTGCTTCTTTTCTTAAAAAAGATATAGATGTTTTACCATACATCCCAGATAGAATAGAACAGGGATACGGATTGACGGAGGATTCATTAAATGATCTTGTAGGATTAGGAACAGATTTAGTAATAACGGTAGATTGTGGGATTAGGGATAAAGAGATTATACAAAAGTTTAAAAAAGAAAAAGAGATAGATTTTCTTGTAACTGATCATCATCAACCTCCAGAAGATATAGCCGAAGGTCTTGACTACACTGTTGTTCATCAGATGTTTCCTAAAAAGGAGTACCCATATCTTGAGATTTCTGGAACGACAGTTGTGTATTTGCTAATACAGGCCTTAATAGAGGAAATAGGTATGGATAGTAACCCTCAGTACGGTCTAGATCTTGTAGCCTTAAGTACAGTAACCGATGTAATGCCTTTGACTGGGATGAATAGAGTAGTAGTAAAGTTGGGGTTAGAGGAGGTTAGAAAGGGAGAGAGGCTAGGTTTAAGAATGTTAGCCCTTAGGGCAGGAATTCAACCAGAGAGTATTGGTACCTACCATTTAGGCTTTGTACTTGGTCCTAGAATTAATGCTTCTGGTAGGATTGATTCCCCAATGGAGGCACTTCGTCTTTTGGTAAGTAGTGATGAACAGCAGTGCAAAGACATTGCAAACAGATTAGAAACAGTAAATTTCAATAGACAGCAGATGACAAATAAAATATTTGAAGAGGCAAGGGAGATAACTCAAGGGATTTCAGATAATATTCTTTTTGCTACAGGACTGGATTGGCATGAAGGAATAATTGGACTTGTCGCTGGTAAGTTACAGGAAGAGTACTACAAACCTACTGTTGTAGTTACGAAAAAAAACGGTCTCGTAAAAGGTTCAGCACGTAGTATTAAGGGATTTAATATAACAAAAGCATTAGAAAAGTTTAATAAATACCTAGAAAGATATGGGGGACATGAGTTAGCAGCAGGATTTACTACCTCTGAGAAAAACTTTGACAAATTAATGAAATTGATGACAGAGTATGCAAATAAGGTTTTGAAAGAAAAGGATCTTGTCCCTAAACTAGAAATAGAAATCCTTCTAGACTTGGTAGATGTAAAGAAAGAATTAGTAAAGGATTTAAACAAGTTAGAACCTTTAGGGTTTGGGAATCCTAAGCCGTATGTATGTTTAGAAAAATTAAATATTTCACAAGCCTCTGTTATAGGGAAAGATGGAGACCATTTAAAGCTTTTTGTAAAAGATGAAGATGGGAAACAATTAACTCTTTTGCTTTTTAGATGCAATGAGGATATAGAGCTGCTTAAAGAAGGAGACATTATAGATGTAGTAGGCTTTCCAGATATTAATGTGTGGAATGGACAAGAGAGCTTGCAATTTAACGTTAAGGAGTGGAGATACAGTAGTTAGTCTTTTACATCAAACCTTCTTCCTAAACGATTTGGAGTATTGGGTAAAAAGCTTGTTTCCAAAACAGTAGAGTAGCCTAATAATTTCATTAAAAATCTTTCTGTACCTATTGCAAAACCTCCATGTGGAGGACAGCCGTATCTAAAATAGTCGAAATACTCTTGTAATGTTTCAGTTTTGATTCCTCTCTCCTCTGCATTCTTTATTAGATGCTCTGTTCTGTGTTCTCGTTGTGCTCCCGTTGTTATCTCAACCCCCTTCCATAGCAAATCAAAACCAAGAGCGTATTCCTGATTGTGAGGATCTTTCATGTGGTAAAAAGCTCTTTTGTCATGAGGAAATTCTGTAACAAACAAGAATTCACTTCCACTCTCTTCTTCTACTATTTTAGAAAGAGCTCTCTCTTCTTCTGGAGAGAAGTCCCCATCATCCTTACTTGGAATATTTGCTTTTGCTAATTTTTCTTTTGCTTCCTTTACAGTTAAGTATTCAAATTTGTTTTGAGGTTTTTTAACTTCAATTCCAAAGAGTTCTTTAATTTGATCTCCAAATTTTTCTTCTATCTTTTCCAATGTGAAAGTAAGCATTTCTTCTTCAAAATCACAGACATCTCTAAAAGAATCTATATATGCCATCTCAATATCAAAACTGGTATATTCGGTTAGATGTCTAGTAGTGTAGGATTTCTCAGCCCTAAAAGCTGGTCCAATACTAAAGACTCTCTCAATATCACTAGCAATAGCCATCTGTTTATGGAACTGTGGAGATTGTGCTAAATATGCTTTTCTATCAAAATACTTTACTTCAAAAACATTTGCTCCTCCCTCCGAAGCAACTCCTAAAATTTTAGGAGTATGAATTTGAATAAAATTATTTTGGATACAGAATTCTCTTAGCTTTTCAAAGAAAAAGGATGAAACTTCCACCATTAAACTATTTTTATTAGAGCGCAAATCAATCCACCTGTAATCTAATCTTTGTTCTAAAGCTGTAAGATTATTTTTATACTCTTCCTCTATAACAATGGGCAAAGGTGTTTCAGAAAGAGAATCTATGATTACTTCCTCTATCTCAACCTCATATCCTAAAGTTACCTGTTTTGCTTCTTTTACTAATCCTATGATGCTTACTATAGATTCGGGGGTTACAGATTTAAGTGTTTTTACTAGCTCCTTGTTATTTCCTTCCCAAGCAACACACTGTACGATTCCAGTTCTATCCTTGATCATTAAAAAAACTATTTTGCCTTGATTCCTAATTGTGCTAACCCTCCCTTGGATTCTTACTTGGTTACCTATTTTTTCTTTTAAATCAGATATTAAGACTCTTTCCATATTCGAGTATTATATATTATTCAAATTAACTTTTGTATCTAAAAGAACATTGTTGGGCTAGAAGAAGTATCTACTACCTCAGGAGCCTTCATTTCAATCTTGTCTTGGACAATATCGTAATTAATAGCTGGGTAGAAGAAATCAAAAGTTCCCTTTGTGTCATCATGAAATATTGCTTCTCCTGAAATTAAGTAAACAGGTTGGAGATACTCAAGCTCTTCTCTATCTTCAAAATAGACGATAAAGATATCTAAAATGATAAACTTTTTAACAGCTTTTGGCATGTAATCAACAACATCATCTGCACCCGTATTAGATAGGTAAACTAAACTTCCCTCGCCCTGCTGTATCATTTCAGTAGCATATTCTGGGTCTACTAGTTTGTATGTTCCACATGCCTCTGCTGCAATAGGTCTGTATGTGTAATCTATTTGATATATTTTACTTACTCTTGTTGGGACTCCTGTAATAGTAGGACCAACATATACAGAAATATTAGCTCTTTGAGTTTGAGGAAAAGAAACTAAGGTGTTAAATGTAAATATGCCAAGCCTACCATCAGTTGCAGTACTTGTTTCTTCCGTTGGTTCTATTAAAGTTCTTCTGGAGAAATCTCGAACCATTTTTTCCGCATTCTCTATATTAGATGGTATTGTTATCATAGATTTAATTCTGATTAAATCTACCCTTATCAAATCAGCTTCTGCTAGAGAGTGAGCTTTACTAAAAGATCCATCAGGATTTATATTTATCAACGTAGTTCTGTGGTTACCACTAGTATAATCAGAAGGAAATACCCCTAAACTATTTAAAGCATTTACAGCTATTGATTTTGCTTCCTGTTCTGAAGGAAGAGCACTAGATGCTGAGCTTTCTCTCATAACGGAGGTATCTGTTTTAAGAGTAAAGTTAAGATTCTTGGCTTCCACTTCCAATGTTCTACCTGCTGCTCGGTCTGTCCACTTGTATCCTTGTGTACTCACCCTCTCTATAACATCAGGATCAAAACCCATTGCTTTTGCAAGTATTTTAGCGTCAGCTTGTGCAGTAAGAGATTGAGAGCGATTATTGAATTTGTAAACATTAATGATTTCAGGAAGAGAATCAATTTTTCCTGTATCTGTTTTAATGTCAAAGCTCAGCTCAGTTCCATCTGCAAACTGTAAGCTAGGTATTTGCAACCTGTTTTCCAAAAATTCTTCTTTGTGTTGGGTACAAGCGAAATTTGGCTCAAGGTATTGAGGCATTACGACTTCAATGTTGCTGTTCATCACTATAACGAGAATTATAATGACGACGATAATTAATGCTCCCAGAGCTATTACTCCTAATCTTTTTGTCCAGAATGATGCCTCGGTTAGAGTCATGCTATAATCTTATCACACTTAATTAAACTATCAACCAATATATTAACAGTATTACAATGAGAACTGAAGAGCAAAATATACAGTTAGCGGAAATGCTTTTTCCAAAAACTAAAAAAACAGCAAAAGATGTTTTCAATAGCTTTCCAAAAAGAAAACTTAAAGAGGGAGAAATGGTTTTAAGGTTTGCACCAAGCCCTACAGGATTTATTCATATTGGGAATATCTATACTGGAATGATATGTGTTAAGTTTGCAAAACAAAGCAATGGAGTTTCAATATTAAGAATAGAGGATACAGACAAGGAGAGAGAGATAGAGAATGGAGTGACTATGATCGTGGAGGGGTTGAAGGGTTTTGGTGTTGAGTTTGATGAGGGGATGATATCAGAAGATAAATGGGAGGGAGTTTACGGCCCATACATACAGAGTAAGAGGTTAGATATATATGAGGTTTTTGCTAAAGAGCTTGTGTCAAAAGGATTAGCATACCCCTGTTTCCTTACAGAGGAAGAGTTAGAAGATATGAGAAAGAAACAATCAGAATTAAATGTAAGAACAGGCTGTTATGGTAAATGGAGTATATGGAGGGATGCAGATATCAATGATATTCAGGAGAGAATAAATAAAGGAGAGAAATTTGCGATAAGGCTTTACTCTAGAGGGAATTATGACAATACATTTGAGCTAGAAGATTTAACAAAGGGTAGAGTTACCATTAGAGAGAATGATATGGATGCGATATTATTAAAATCGGATCATTTTCCTACATATCATTTTGCACATCCCATTGATGACACCCTTATGGGTATAACTCACGTTCTTAGAGGAGATGAGTGGTTCTCTTCAGTAGCACTGCATATTGAAATATTTAATGCTTTAGGATTTACCTATCTACCGTATGCCCACCTATCTCCATTAATGAAGATGGATGATGGGAAAAAGAGGAAACTGAGTAAAAGGAAAGATCCAGAATTTGCAGTGTCTTACTATCTCAAAAAGGGATATCCAAAGGAAGGTCTTTTAGAATACCTTTTGAATATAGCGAACTCTAATTTTTACGATTGGAGAAAACAGAACCCAGACAAGTTAGTAGAAGATTTTGAATTAAGATTTGAAAAATTTAATAAAGCTGGGGCAATATTTGATATTGTTAAGCTTAATGATGTTTGTAAAGAATACCTAGCTACTTTAAAAGCAGAGGAGGTTTACCAAATGGCTTTGGATTGGTCTAAAGAATTTGATGAGAAGATATTTAACCTTTTAAGCAAAAACAAAGATTACTGTATTCGTATATTTAATATAGAGAGAACTGGTGAGAAAGTTAGGAAAGATTTAGTTAAACTAGAAGATGTGGAAGAACAACTAACAATATTCTTTGATGAGCTTTTAGAAAAGAAAGAAGTAGAAGACATTTCAGACAAGGTAGAGGTTAAAACACAGAGGGAGATTGTAAGAATGTATTTGGAGAGCTTTAATTTTAAGGACTCTCTAGATGAATGGTTTGATAAGGTGAAAAAAATAGCTATGGATTTAGATATTTCAAAAGTAGGGGACGTAGCTATGGTCTTAAGAGTAGCTTTAACCCACAGGACTAAATCTCCTGACCTTTATCAAACTATACAGGTTTTAGGAGATGAAAAGACAAGGGAGAGGTTGGAAAAACATCTTGCCAGAATGATATAATAGCCCATATTGCCGGATCGTCTAATGGTAGGACGGCGGTCTCTGGAACCGTTAATCCTAGTTCGAGTCTAGGTCCGGCAAAGAAAGTAAGGAATCTCTAACAGAATCCAACCCATTTTGCCAAAAGGATTCTTTCCTAATATCTATGCCTAACTCCATAAAGATATCCTCAGGAGATTTAGAAGAGCCAGCTTTTAGTAGTTTTTTAAACTCTAGAATAAAGGATAAATCTTTTTTCACCCTGTTTTGTAAATACTTTGATATTAATAATCCACTAGCATATGAGTAGACATAGAAAGACATTCTTAAGTGACTCCAATATACCCACCCATACTTCATGCTCTCATCTTTCTTAACAGACTCTCCTAAATATGAAGACATGTGCTTACAGAAAATCTCTGATATCAAATCCCTGCTTAAGTAACCCTTCTGTGAAAATTCTTTGTGTAGTTCTTTTTCAAATTTGTAAAAAGCCACCTGCCTAAATATAGTAGAGATATCTCCATTTAACTTCTCAGCTAATATCGTAAACCTAAGTTTCTCATCCGCATCTTTTAAAATTTCGTCTAATACAAAATCCTCAAAAAAAGTACTTGCAATTTCGGCTAAAGAAGTAGGGTAAGAAGAATTAAGAGAGTTCTGCTCTTGAGACATTGTTGAGTGAATTGCATGACCACTTTCATGAGCTATAGTTAAAACATCATTTAGATTATCATTATGATTTAGCATGACGAATGTAGGTAATGTTTTACTTACAGTTATACAGAATGCTCCTCCACTTTTACTCTCTTTGGGAAACACATCATACTGTCCTGTTTTCTGTAAGGAGTTAAGAATATTAAGAAATTGGGGGTCTAGATTTTTGAAAGTTTTTTGTACTAATGCCAAGCTTTCTTTGTAAGAGTATTTCTTTTTAATCTTTCCCAATGGTACATTTCTTTCATAGTATCCTAATGTTTTCTGATTTAGTAACTTAGCCTTTCTTTTGTAATACTCCTTTGATATATCAAAATTCTTACTAACGACATCTATTAGTGTGTCTACGACTTCACTATCTATGTCATCACTAATATGTCTTAAAAGATCTGGTCTAGGAATACCTCTGTAATTGTCAGAAACCTTTTTTCTTTCAAGGATAGAATTTATCTCGAACTCTGCAATTTCACTATACTTCTTATTAATTTTGTCAAATTTCTTTGCGGCAAAATCCCTAACCTTCCTATCTTCTGAATTAAGATATTTAGATGTCTCATTGTAACTAATCATCTCTTTCTTCCCATCTTCATTTAATACTTCAAGAGTTTGTTTACTTAAAAGCTCTGAAATCATGCTAACCCAATTAGAGTATGACGTTTTACTTGTTAAATTAAAGACTTTCTCTTCCTTGTCAGAGAGAGTGTATTTACCTTGTTTAAAAAGACTTTCTAAATAGTGATTGTATTCCTTAAGAAGTGGAGAGTTTAAGAAAATTTCCTGTGTTTTTTTCTCTACTCTAGAGAGATTTAATTCAAAAAATTGCACCCTGTTATATAGCTCAACAGATTGTTCAGTAAGTTGGTTTAACTTTCCTTTGGTTTCTATACTGCTTTGATCTAGGGCGTTGAGAAGAGAGAAGTAGTAAAGAGGTTTATCATATATCCCAGGAGATTCATTCAACCTTTCATATTCATCTAAAGCTTTTTTCAAAACAGAAGGACTTTTTAAATACTCCTTGTCCTTTTCCCATTTTTTAACAAAATTAGAAACTTTCTTTTTTGACATCCCGATATCGATTTCTATCTGAGGATCTTTTGTTGATTTGTATAGCTGTTTTAAATTCCACTCTGTATTCATCCCCCCATTATATCATCTGTCAAATATCTGATATAATTATCTAACACTGAGATCCAAATATCATTGGGGAGTGGTGGAAAGAAAATCTTAATATTTAAGATGAGTAGACTCCAACGAATAGTAATCGAAATATTACTAAAACCATAGATTACTGTGGTTGAGAAAAAATAGGGTGGTACCGCGTACTAGAAAGTTCGCCCCTTGGTTAAGATTAATATATACTAATATTAGTTTTAAGTAAGGGGTTTTAATTTTTAAAAAACTTTAAAATGAGTACAAGTAATTTAGAGGATGTAAAACCGAATCAGAGTTTTGTGGAGATGGAAGAGGCTATTCTAAAAGAATGGCAAAGTAAAAATATATTGGAAAAGTATTTAAAGAAAAACAAAGATTCAAAAGAAAATTTTTCTTTCATAGATGGTCCAATAACGGCAAACAACCCTATGGGTGTACATCATGCATGGGGGAGGACATACAAGGATATAGTGCAGAGGTACAAAAACATGCAAGGATTTGAACAGAGGTTTCAGAATGGTTTTGATTGTCAGGGGCTCTGGGTAGAAGTACAGGTAGAAAAAGAATTAGGGTTTAATAGTAAGAAGGATATATTGGAATACGGTATGGATAATTTTACAAATGCATGTATTGCAAGAGTGAAAAAGTACTCGGAGATTCAGACAGAGCAATCTAAAAGATTAGGAATGTTTTTGGATTGGGAAAATAGTTACTATACTATGTCTGAGACAAACAATTTGTATATATGGAAATTTTTACAAGAATGTAAGAAGAAGGACTTAATATACAAGAACAAGTCCTCTACGACATGGTGTCCTAGATGCGAGACTGGACTTTCTCAACATGAGCAGGCTGATGCTTACAAGGAGATTACAGACAAGGCAATATATGTTCTTTTTAAGCTGAAGGATAGTAAGGATGAGTATGTATTGGTTTGGACTACTACTCCTTGGACTCTTTCCGCAAATGTTTTGTTGGCTGTAAACCCAGAGTTAGAATATGTAAAGGCTCAGATAGATGGAAAGAGTGTATTTCTTGGAAAAGAAGCAGCAAAGAGATTAGGGGTAGAGGAAGTAGAGGATGTTAATGTGAAGGATCTTGTTGGTAGAAAGTATGAATCAGTATTACAAAACGAAGTACAAAAAGGACTAGATCATTACATTGTAGAGTGGGAGCAGGTAGACTCAGAGAGTGGTTCTGGAGTTGTTCATATAGCTCCAGGGTGTGGAGAGGAGGATTTTGATTTGGGACAAGAACTAGGAGTTCCTTCACCATCTCCCATTGATAGTGCAGGATACTTTCTAGATGGATATTCTAATTTAACAGGTAAGTACGCTCACAATGTTGCAGAAGAGGTAATTTCAGAAGTAGAGAAGCAAGGACTTCTTTTTAAGATAGAGGAGTTTAAGCACAGCTATCCTCACTGTTGGAGATGTGGTACTAAATGTTTGTTTAGGCTGGAAGATAACTGGTTCCTTCGAATAACGGATATTAGATCTGAGCTTAAAGAAGAGGCCTCAAAGGTCAAATGGATTCCGGAATTTGTTGAGAAAAGGATGCAGGATTGGCTTGATAATATGGGAGATTGGATGATAAGTAGAAAGAGGTTCTACGGCCTGGCTCTCCCTTTCTATGAATGTAAAAAATGTGGAACTTTTCATGTAGTAGGAAGTAAGGAGGAATTAAGAGAGCTAGCTGTTAATCCAGATGAAGTTGATAAGCTTCCTAGCTTACACAGGCCTTGGATAGATGCTGTGAAAATAAAATGTCCTGAATGTAATGAAGTAGTAGAGAGAGTAGCAGATGTAGGGGATTGTTGGTTAGATGCCGGAGTGGTTGGTTTTTCCACTTTAAAGTATTTAGAAGACAGAGAGTATTGGGAGAAATGGTATCCAGCTGAATTTGTAGTTGAAATGATAGAACAGGTAAGGCTGTGGTTTTACTCTATGCTAGTCTTTGGGGTCATCTTTGAAGGAAAAGCTCCGTACGAAAATGTTCTGGGATTTGCAGAGGTTAGAGATGAGAATAATCAAAAGGTAAGCAAAACAAAAGGTAACTATATTCCTCTAGATGAGGCAGCTGATAGGGTAGGTACTGATATTATTCGATGGAATTTTGCTATATCCTCTACAGGAGGAAACATGAGGTTTAGTTACAATATATTGGAAGATGTAAGAAGAAAGTTCTACCTACCATTATGGAATACGTATAATTACTTTGTTACCTATGCAAAACTTCACAACTGGGAGCACGATAAATTCAAGGTTGAGGAGTTAACAGAGGAAATGGATAGGTGGATAGTTGCAAAACTAAAAACTTTGTTTGTTGAAAACGAGAAACTTTTGGATAAGTATAATATAGCGAAAGCGGCAAGAGATATAGAAGAGTTTGTTAAGGAATTATCCCAGTGGTATATAAGAAGGTCAAGAAACAGGTTTAAAAAAGGAGATGTAGATGCATTGGGAACTCTACACTATGTTCTTGTACAACTATCAAAGATTCTTTCTCCTTTCGTTCCATTTCTTTCAGAAGAGATATATCAAAATATTGTTGTTAATCTAAACTTAAAAGAGGCTAAAGAATCTGTTCATTTAGAAGAGTATCCTAAATATGATCCCAAAGATATAGATGAGAAGTTAATAGAAAGGATGAAGATAGCAAAGGAGGTTTGTTCATGTGGTCTTAAGATAAGAGAATCAGTAGGAATAAGTTTAAGACAGCCTCTCTCAAAGGCGTATGTTAGTTTAGATGATGAACTTCTAAGAGAAATAATAAAAGAGGAATTAAATGTAAAAGAGATAGAGTACTCAAAAGAAATAGCAGAAAGAGAAGGATTCCATACCTTAGAGCAATTAGGAGAGCATATCTCTTTAGACACTAATCTAACTCCTGAACTTAAGAGAGAGGGTATAGTAAATGACTTTTTAAGGAAATACAGAGATATTAGAAAAAGAAAAAATCTTAAAATAGATGATTTGTTATCTTTAAGAATCTCCGTAAAAGAGGGAGAAGTAAAAGATGCTATTAATGAATTTGCTTCTAAAAATGAAGAAGAGATGCATTCTAAAGAGGTTCTTTTTGTAGAGGATATAGAGAACCCCGATGGAGTTTTTAAGATCGATGGAGAAGAGATTAAGGTTAGTTTAAGCAATTAACTAAGCTTACTATAAGCTCGAGTTTGGGATTGACATGGGCTAGATGCTTATGTAAAGTATAGTACGAGCTCTTTAACGTTGTGCAGGATGTTGTGGGTTATTAGAACCTTCCTTCTTCTACTTTCTTCGGATTGTAGGCGTCTTTTTTCTCTTCGGAGTTACTAGATGTATGGAGTTCTGGTGTGAGTCCAGCATCCTGCTTGTGCAAGGTGTTGTAAGTTATTAGAACTTTCCTTCTTCTTACTTCCTTCGGGTTGTAGGGCATCTACTTTCTCTTCGGAGTTATTAGCTGTACGGAGTTCCGGTGTGGGTCCGGCATCTTGCTTTTTTTTTGCAACAAAAACAACGTTTAGGGAATTACTCTTTTAGTACATCAACCTTAATTCCAGACAATTTTGTAAACATCTTAGATGCTTGTTCTAGAGAAATATCTGAGGATACGGCTAACTCGCCTACTAGATTTGCAATTGCTCCTTCAAGCTGTTTTTCCAAAGTTATTGGAATTAACCTTCCTTCTTTCTTCCTCTTCTCTTTAACATAGTTACAGTACTGTATTATTTGTACAGGAGCCTCTAAGTCCGAACTCTCTTCTAAGTCCTTAAAAAGCTTAATCATCATATTAAAATCTCTAACCTTAGGATCAATACTTGGACTCTTTTTAAGAATTTTAATAAAGTTTTTAATCTGTTCAACAGGCATAACTTCTCGGATGCCGAGGTTCTCCACGTTATCAATAGGAGTAGAAATACTTAAAGGGTTAGTAGCTAATTCAAACTCAAAATACTCTTTTTTTACGCCATCAAACTCTATCTCTTTTTTCTTCTTAATATATCCTGCACCATGAGATGGATAGAAAACCTTAGAGCCAACTTTAAACTTCATATCGATGTTTTTGTAATCTTAACTCCTTATTATACCATGAAAATGATATACTCTGATTATGAATATAGTAGTGATAGGAGGAGGAACAGGATCCACAGTAGTATTAGAAGGGATTAAAAAGTTTAAAGAACTCAAACTGTCGGTAATAGTGGGGATGATGGATGATGGAGGGAGTAATGCTGTGGTCAGGGATGAGTTTGGACTACTTCCTTTAAGTGATGTAAGAAAATCTATACTAGCCCTTGCAGACTCTCAAAGCAATGAGGTTTTAAGAGAACTTTTTACATATCGTTTCTCAGAAGGAAATGCAATAAAGGGACATACAGTAGGGAACCTTCTCATGGTTTCTATGACAGAGATACTAGGTTCCGAGGTAGAAGCTATAGAGATGTTTAAAAATATCTTTAGTGTAAGAGGTGATATTATCCCAGTGACTCTTGATGATGTTAAACTGACTGCTGAATATGACGATGGTACTAAAGTAGTAGGAGAGCACTATATTGACGAGCCTAAAAAACATAAAAATATTACAACCTTTTCCTTATCTTCTCCAGCTAAAGCATCAGAGGCTGCTATCCGAGCTATTGAAAAAGCTGATTACATCATCTTAGGTCCAGGAGACCTTTACACCACTATTATGCCCAACCTTTTAGTTTCAGGAATAAAGGAAGCCCTAATTTCCTCTAAAGCAAAAATTATATATATAGGAAACCTAATGAGTAAAATAGGACAAACAAGGCATAAAACACATAGAGATATTGTTGAAATAATAGAGGATGCTATAGGGAGAAAATTTGATTTTGTTCTTCTTAACAATGGACAATTTCCCCCTCAGGCATACAAAAGGTATTTAGAGGATGGAGAACACACCATAGAGGATAATCTGCATGATGGAGAGGGTAGGTTAGTTCTCAGAAAAAACTTAGTGGCATTTGATCCCATTAAGAAAGAGAAAGGGGATTCTTTAAAAAGAAGTTTCATAAGGCATGATAGTGATAAGCTTGCAAGAGAGCTTTATGCTATTTTTAATATGAAAAGAAACAAATTACTCAAAATACTAAGTACATTTTTTGGCTACTACAGAGATTAATCTCCAATCTCATTCATAACAAACTGTACTTTTTCACCCCATCTCTCAGCATTAGGTGGACAGTAATATGTACCGATAAGCTTAGGAGTGTTTAAACCTCTAGAGTAATAATTACCAATACCTTTTGATACAGCCCATATACCTTCCTCCCAATCAGAGAAAGTCATTTTACCCCAACCCCATGCATTATGAGGCCTAAAGTTGTGTTTACCACCTCCAGATTCAATAACGGATATAGCAGCAACAATTCTGTAGTCAATCTTGTAATGATCAGAAGCCTCTACAAATACCTCTGCGTATTCAGCTAAAGGAGAATTTCTACTCTCTAAATATTCTCTTACATCTCTAACCTTTGTACTGTCAGGTACATATTTGTATACAGGTACTTCATCAACAACAATATTTCTAGCTAAAACTCTTTCTTCTAACTCAATACTAGTAGAGATAGAGAGGTTTCCTACAATATTCTCATCTTGATTTGCTTCAACAACATTAGCAGGAATTGTTTGAGAAACAGAGTTAATTAAAGTTGCAAAAAACAGTATTCCTGTAATAGTGGCTAACCCTTTCTTTGTTTGTATGAGCAGTCTTTTCATTGTATTAATAGTAAAATATTAGTTATTAACACATTACATATTATACCACAAACTACCCTATAGTGCGAATGTGTGTATATACTTAAAATTATGCTAATATTAAATCACCAATGCGTATATATCTTGAGGAGAAAAAACAGAAGAAAAAGAGTACAGGGAAATTGTTTAAGGTATCCTTAATTATATCATTTTTTGCTCTTTTCTTCACCTTATGGGTTTTAGAAGGAAATCTCTTTCTTTCTGCTTTGAAATATACTTTTTTGCCTAAAGGAAAGGTAAAATATCAAACATATACTATCTCTTTTGACGATAGCGTATCAGATATCTACATAGAAAACATTGAAAAGAGCTTAGGAGCTTTACAGTTTAATGAAAAACCAAGGTTCTCTTTCAAGAAAGGGAATCGTAGTGACATTAAAATCTCAATGGTAAGTACTGAGAAAAGTAAAAAAATATCTGGAAAAGACTTAATTCCTGTAGGACATATATATTCCCTTTTAGATAATACAAAAAAAGATGAGTTAGAAAAATACAATATCTTTGTTCTAAGTGAACTAAACAATCAATTTCTAAAAGAAGAGTATAGTTTAAGTAGTACTGTTTTGAGTAGTACTGATGAATTGCTACTTAAGCTAAAAGAGGATGACAACAATATTGCCTTTTTAGATTTTAAGGATCTAGATTTTAGGTTTAAAATATTGAAACTAGATGATGATTACTATTTAGACAATAATTCTGCCTCTCTGTCTGCTAATTTCTATCTTGATGTAAAGGAAAATGTAAGTGACTACATTATTACTGTAATTTCTAAAAATATAGACTTAGGAGACTCCTCATGGGATAGAGATAAATTAGTTAAAATTAATATGGCAGGGGTTGTGGCAATGTCTAGAGGCTTAGCTCTCTTAACAGACAGATCTGGAGATTACGGATATGCAGCAAGGAATATAGGGGAGTTCTTAGCAGACGCAGATTTAACTCATGTTTCAAATGAGGCATCTTTTGTTCCCGGTTGTAATGTATATTCAGGAATGGTTTTTTGTTCCAGACCTGAGTATATGGAAGTATTACAGCTTTCTGGAGTAGATATTGTTGAATTAACAGGGAATCATAACAATGATTTTGGTGCTCAATACAGTGCTGCGTCTATACAGATGTATGAAGAAGCAGGTATGAGATATTTTGGTGGAGGATTAAATGATGAGGATGCAAGTGAAATCCTGTATGAAAATGTAAATAATTCTACAATCGCATTCTTAGGTTACAATTACTATGACAGCATCTACCCAAGTGTAGCAATAGCCTCAGAGATTAGGTCCGGAGCAAATTACTACTCTGAAGAAAAATTAGAACGTGATATTAAAAAAGCAAAAGAGAAAGCAGATATCATCATAGTTACATTTCAGTTTCAGGAATGCTGGAGCTATCCAGAGTCCGATGTTATCTATCCAGTATGCTACAGACCTCTTGAAAGTCCCGACCAAAAGAAGGTGTTTAGAATGGCGATAGATTTAGGAGCAGATATCGTGGTAGGTTCTCAAGCACATCAACCTCAGACATACGAACTGTATGAAGATGGGATAATATTCTACGGTACTGGAAATCTCTTCTTTGATCAATATATGTGGATTGGTACTAGACAAGGTATGGTTCTGTCTCATTACATATATGATGGTGTACATATACAGAGTAAAATAACGCCAATATATACAGATAGGGATCTAAAACCATCTATAGCTACACAGGAACAGGCAGAGCTACTCATGAAGCTCCTAAAAGATGCTAGAGACTAACAGGTACTAAGACTTGTGAGAATTTCTGCCATCTCTTCATAATTTCTCCATTCTATCTCAGCTTCTTTCAAGGGAGAATCACCAAAGCAATAATTCAAACACCAACCCATTTCTCTTAATATTGCATAATTTAATGAAAGAATATTCTCTTTGTATTCATCATATGGGAAATCATCTTCATGTATTTTCACTAGATAATTTGTTTTTTTGGAAGAGTCATCATACAGAGATTGTCCTTTGTAAGTAGGTAGTAATATGTTAGGAGGTCTTGTGCTATTAAACTTTTTCCCTAGAAAATCTGGATTGGTTGTTACATTAAATGGTTTTCCTTCAAGGAAAAAATCTATTCCATCGATATTTTGATTACTATTAGCAATAACAAGTTTTTTCCCCGAGAAGATAGTATAAAAGAGACCTTCTGCGAGAACTCCAGTGAGACGCAAAGTTTCTCTCTTCCCAGGATGTTGGATATAAGAATCTAACTCTAAACACCTAGTTAGGGTAGAGTCAATATACCATTGCTTCTTACTCTCAGAACTCCTTTTTGCAAGAATTTCAATACTATTTAAGAGTATTGGTGATATATTCTTTTGTCTTTCTTTTCCCTTTTCCTTTTCCAAGTACCCTTATTATACAAAAAGGGGCTTTTTTTACAAGCCCCTTTATAGTAGTTATGGGTCTCTAAGGCTAAGCGATTTTTACTTCTCTAGGTTTAACCTCATCAGCTTTAGGAAGTCGTACTGTAAGTACTCCATCCTTAAACTCTGCCTCAACTTTATCAGGGTTTACTTTTGTAGGTAAGTTAAAGCTTTGCTCAAATGAGCTCTCCATACTTTTGTAGTAATATTTTCTTTTCTTGTCTTTCTGTTCCTCTTCTTTCTCGCTACTGCCTACAATAGAGATATTATCCTCATTGATTGTGATTTTGATATCATCCTTTTCTACTCCTGGAAGAGCCATTTTTACAAACACATCATTATCCTCTTCCCAAACATCAGCGGAAAGGGAACTAAAGGTTGGTTGTGAAGTAAAGAAATCATCCATGACTGTAGGTGTGAAAAAATCATCAAAAACAGATCTTAAAGGAATATATGTTGAAGGATAAGTTCTTCGATTATCATCTCTTTTTACAATTTTCATAGTATTAAACATTAAAATTTAAATATAGCAGATAGTAACACAGAGTGCTAATTTGTGTCAAGGGGTAGGAAAACCCTATAACAGAAAGTTAGTTCTTGTCTACAATGTTGTAAACGATTGATGAAATATCAGAAATAATTCTTGTTTGAACAGTAGTTCTTGAACCTCTAGTCATAATACAAAGAAGGTATGGCTTTCTAGGATGATAGATTATGCCACAGTCATGTAATTGCTCTATATTTCCTTTCTCAGTAGTATACTTTCTTGCTCCAAACTTGTTTGCTAGAACAATATCTTTTGGTAAACCTTTAGCCAAACCATCATCAAAGGATACTCTTGACAGTAATTCTAATGCTTTAGAGGACATTTCTTTGTTTAAATATGTAGAGTTATACAAGACTCTAAAAAAAGCAGAGTACTCTTTAACCGTAATCAAGTTCTCATCGTCAGTCATATATGGATTGGGAAGACCTAAATCAGAAAAAACTTTATCAAGATATGTTACATAGGTTTCATCAAGAAGAAGAAAGGGCAATACTGTATTATCAGAGTAAACTATTAATTGGTTAATAAATTCATCTAAGGTATATGTTTCTCCCTCTTTCAAGGTGTTTTCTCCTTCTCTGTTGTCATCTATTCTTAGAGGGTTGTTGGAGACATACAGGTTTGGATCAACGGTATATGTAAATTCTTGTTTAAGATGGTTAGGATTTTTCTCTGCTATTTTGTAATGAGCTATCATAACAGGGACTTTTGTTAAACTAGCTAAAGCATATCCTTCCTTCTCATTTATACCTACCCATATTCCAGTATTTAGATCTCTGTAGTACAAAGATACATTATCTACAACAGAGGCTTCTTTTTCTATTTGTTCTTTGATATATGTAGAGAGCTGTTTTTCTAAATCTTTTGCTTCTTTTGTCTTAATGAAATCAACATTATCAAAATCAATTAGAGGATTAATGAATTCATATCCTGACTCTCTTAGGATTAGTGAGGAATTTCTTTTTTCAGGAGGAAGTAGATTTAAAATGAGTAGTCCAGTTAATGTACCAGTTAGAAAGGCTATTACTATAAATATAATTGACTTAGTAGAATTCTTTTGAGGGAGGTTTTTTCTTTTTTTCATAAGCTAAATTATATAGAGAACAGGGAGGTAGTCAATAGATATAGTCGTAATATCTCTTCACGGTCTTGTATATGCAGAGTGAGGGTATTCCTCTATTCATATCTTAAATATTATGTATAATAATCTTAATGAAAAAAGCTCAAGCCTCTGTTTTTAATCATCAATATAAAAAAGAGAAAAAGGATGATTTCACCCCTTTTGAGATATACCTTAAACATTCTAATGCAATGGAAATCTCTAGCAAGCGATTAAGAAAAATACTTTTAGAATTAAAAGGAGACTCCTTAAAAATTCTAGATGTGGGAAGTAATGACGGTTCTTTTTTAATAAAATCTCTTCCTAAAGGAAAGAAAGTAGAAATAACTTTTCTTGAGCCTTCAAAAAATCCATTTGAAAAACTTGTAAAGAATACAAAACAAAATAAAGAATGGAAGTGTATAAATCAAACCTTTGAAGACTTTTATCAAAACAGTAAAGAGAAATATGATGTTGTTCTTGCATCACACCTTTATCATTTTCCTAGAGAGAAGTATCAAGAACTTCTTTCACAACTAGCCTCTCTATTAAAAGATTCTGGGACTTTAATATGGATAGAAAGAGGGATAGATGATATTACTGACTTAAAAAGGAGATTTTTAAGAATATTATTACCCAGCCTGTATCCTCAAGACTGGGTTCCTCGTAACTACAAGAGAGCTTTAGAGATTCTGAAGGAGAAAGAAGGTAATACTGAGTTAGTCTTAAATAATTCAGTACTTAGGTTTCCTTCTGTTAGTAAATCAAATGATGCCATTGTAATTGTCGAATTCTTTTTTAGTATTGAGTGGGGTTCTATGCCTAAAAGTATTCAGGAGGAGATTTTAGAATATCTTGATGAGAGAAATGGAGTATTGCAGCAAGAAGAAGGTATTATTATTTACAAGAAGAATAACGGAGAATAGAAATCAAAGTACTGTATATTAAGGGGAACTCCACGGGAAGGACTCGAACCTTCAACCGAACGATTAACAGTCGTTTGCTCTACCATTGAGCTACCGTGGACTATCAATGAACAACCCACATTATATATATTCATTCTCTTTTCTGCAATAAAAATCTATTTCAATTGCATTTCACCCTCCCAATTATATATCATTAAAGTATATATAATTTAATAAAAACACCCAATGTTAGAAGAAAAAGTAAAAATCTCTTTTGTAGGTATGGAACCAACAGACTCATTAAGAGAATATCTACTGGAGAAGCTAGAAGGAAAAGACAAGTTCTTAGAAGAGGCTACTGGTATAGATGTGTTCTTTAAAGGGAGTATACATAACAAAGGGGTCAAGGATGATTTTAGGTTAGATATTAATGTGGTATTACCCAATAGTAGGATTAGGGTGGAACAGGGAGGTCCTGATATGTATGCTAATATTGATTTTGGACTTGATACCTTAATGAGGAGATTAAAGAGGTATAGAGATAAGAGGGCATATTGGGAGGGGAATGAACCATGGAAGGTTATGGAAGCGGAGGCAGCCCTAGAGGAGCTTACAGAGGAGGTAGAGAATCAATTAGATGATTATGATTACTCTAAGTATGTACCTAATATTGCTACTAGAAAAACCATTAAGAATCTAGAAGTATTAGAAGAGGGAGAGGCTATAGAGATGATGGAATTGTTAGGGTACAACCAATTTCTCTTTAAGAACAAGAAAACAAACAAGATTACTATGATATACAAGAGAGAACAGGGTGATTACGGTTTAGTAGAGCCTGCTTAAAGTATTAGCTAAAAAAAAAGGAGGTCTTAGACCTCCTTTCATCTTCCTAAAGAAAAATCCTTACTCTTCTACCTCCTTACTTCCTAAGTTTTCTAAGAGGTTATTAATAATATTGGTTGTAATTGTTAAGAATCCATATTTAGGTTTGTCAGTAGAGTTATCTTGAACACTGTACTCTGCTTTTTTCTCACTGAGCCAAGATGATTTCTGTATCTGTACCTCTTGTTGTATGAATACTTCCTCTGTTTCTTCTCTAAAAGTATCAAAATCAAGTTTCTCTCCATCTTCTAAAGCAGCTGTTTCTGTAGGGAAAATAACATCACTGTATTGATCAAAGAAGTCTTTAACATCCTCATCTTCATATTCCAAAGTAGGAGTTAATATCTTGGTAGCAAGAAGATCTATTTTAATTTGACCTTCTAAATCCTTAAGGGTGATATTGTTAGCCTTTAATGCAGCCTCAAACATTTCATCCCCTCCAATACTCTCTATTATCTTATCAATCTCTTCTTTTATCTCATCATCTCCTACAGATACACCTTCTTTTTTAGCTTCTAACATTATTATTTTCTCTTCTATCAATTGAGAAGCAACACCTGGACCATATGTAGCTGCTAGTCTGTTATGCCATTGGCTTTTTGTTATCCTACTACCATTAACAACAGCAACACTGTAATCATTGTTAATATATTGGACAGAGAGATCTACTAATGCTAGTGCAGCTACTACCATTATAACTGTACTGAGTATTTTAACTGCAGGTTTTAGACTCTCAGGGACTTCTGTAGGTACCTTTTTTAAGTCAACTCCTTTTTTAACAGAAGTTTCTTTCTTCTTCGGTGTTGTTTTTTCTATCTTCTTTGAGACAGTTTCTTTCTTCTTCTTAGGCATATGTATATTTTATGTATAAATTAATAGATTAAGTTTAACAAAATATATTGAAAGAGGGAAGGGGTTATTTAAGATGAAGATAAACAGAGACCATCCCGTTCTTATGATAAACTTCAGCACAATTTCCGCCTCTACCATCCCATCTCTTAATAAGGTTTCCTTCCATAAGAGGGTAAACCGCGGCTCCCTCTATCTTTGTCCCCCAATCTAATTTTCTGTATGGAGCCATATCTAAAGCATTTCCTTGATGTTCTGTTTGATGCATGAAAACATAGGTTGCATTAAAAGGAATTCTTACAGATCCAGAGAGAAGAATTGGAGCATCCCACCCATACGCAGGCCAATACATAGTTCCGTTTTGCTTTAAGTATCCACCACCTAATAGATTCACATCGCTCCAGTAATGTCCCCAACCATCATATTTTTTCCCGCTATTAAGTCCAACATGAAGATGGGAACCAGTTGATGCACTCCCTGTGTTTCCCATTTGTCCTATGGCAGTACTAGTGGTTACCCATCCCTCATCTTTATAATCGTCAGGGTGTGCGTTTACATATTGAATAATAGCAAGATCCAAGGCATCAATCATTCGGGAGTTTGCTTGAAAGAGTGCGAGCAACTCTTGTCTCTTAGCTTTTGATTCTGCTAACAAGGACTCTCTTTCTATTTTTTGGGCAGACAGACTTTTTCTACTTTCAGCCAATAAAACCTTTTCCTCATCAATTTTGTTTCTTGCAGTTTGTAACTCACTTTTCTTTTCCGCTAAAACTTTTTCTTCTGCTTTCATCCCAAGTACTTTTTCAGAATATTGCTGTAAATATCGCTTGTCTTGCGATCTAGTTATTATTAAATATTTACTTTTCCTTATTACAGTAGAAAGATTCTTAACATCTAGAAACAATTCAAATGGACCTACATAAGAGTATTTGTAGGACTCTGTTATTCTCTTGTTAACAGAGTTGTTAAGAAGAGTGATTTCCTGTGATAGTAACGATACATTATCTTCCATTTCCGCGATTGCTTCCTCTAATAGTTTAATTTCGATATTAAGTGCTGCAATCTCGACTTCTAAGATTTTAATTTCATTTTCTGTTTGGGATATTTGATTATTCGTATAGTTTATTTTCTCTTGTAAAGAAAGCTGTTGGTACTCTTCATTAGCTATTTGTTTTTGTATGGTAACTTGCTTTTTTTCAAGGCTACCAAGCTGTTCTGTTAAATAATCCAAACACTCTATAGAATCAGGATCTATATTACTAGGACAACTAGTCTGTGCAAATATATCTTCTTTAGAATAATTAAATAGAAAGAAAAAAGAAAAGAAGGAAAATATTACTAATAAAATTGTAACCTGTCTCTTATACACA
>LSQX01089671.1_pt1 | contig 29229 bp, 28 predicted proteins | sample 654561 | NCBI WGS metagenome assembly LSQX01 (sample SAMN04489861, study PRJNA283612) | anaerobic digester metagenome | isolation source: 4 biogas reactors fed with cattle manure at either 37C or 55C with and... | place: Denmark: Kongens Lyngby | collected 2014 | reverse complement strand
AGTGACACCTACTGAGATGCAGACTCCCACACCAGCTAATACAGCGACACCGATGATTTTTCATTCTCCGACACCAGCTAATACTGCGACACCAGCACGAACCGCTACTCCGATGGCTACGCCGACTCCGATGGCTACAGCGACTCCTGTTATTGTAGAGGCGGGTGATATAGTCTGGAATTCCACCAGTGTGACAAATATTTTTGAGGAAATTTACCACATTCTAAATGCGGATCAGTTTGAAATGCGTGTCAATGTCCCACTGGTGGATCTGGGCGGGAATCGTTATATGCTTCCGTCTCCCATATTCAACAATTATGCGCAGATAAGCGTCTCACATGGATTGTCGGCGCAACTGATCGAGCAGAAATCTCTGCATTATGTGATCGAGCAGGACGGCTACGTGGTCCGCCTACTAGAGCCTGTGTATATCAGGGACCCATTTACCGGAAAACCAATCAACCCAAATGTATATGCTACGTATGTTACTTATCGCCATTCTTATAAGCATTAGTCTGTTCCCTTTGATGGGGTGGAGTCAGACCATCAATACGCCGGAGGTGTATGTCACCACCAATGGAAGGGCGCCTGCATCAATTTATCCAGTGGTGGATCAGCATTTTGAATGGGTTACGGATCGGGAAGTACTCTATCCACACGGCACAAATCCGGGGGAGGATATATCTGTCGGCGTGACGGGGAATTATTTCGTTATCACTGCTGTGGTGCTGGTGGAGGGATACCATGTTTTTCCGGATTACTTGATATACCCGCCCTACGAGGAAGGGCATGCATCGGTTCAGGTTCTGCTGTATCACCGCTTTGCTGATTCGAAAAGTCAGCTAGAGGAAGCCACCTGGCTGTTGGTGGGTGGGAACGATGCGGAGGGTGATCCAGACAGCCGGTACAGTGGAGGTGCAAATGATTCACTGTATGAACGCTATTCAAGGACGATTAAGTACTGGAGAAATGAGTGGGCACAGCGGTATGTACAGTGGCGTTTTGTGGTCAATTCTCTTTACATAGATGGCACAGTCCGGATGACTCACACCAGTGATGTGACAAATATTGCGTATTTTGATTACACACCTGAGCAGACACCTACGGAGATTCCCTCTCCCACGGCAATTCCGCCTACACCAACGGGGACAGCAACGGCTCCTCCCACTGCAACACCCGCTCCGCCAACGAGCACACCTACACCGATCCCGCCGACGAGCACTCCCCGTCCTACATCTACGCCTACCGCAACACCGAAGTGGATAACCCCTACACCGGTGATGGAATTCAGTCCAACGCCAACCATGCGCCTGCGGACGCGGATTTTCAGTCGCGACATCGAGCAACCGCTTTATAATCATTCATTTTCCTATGTGAATCTGAATCGACTGCCTGATCCGAAAGCATACGGGCGGAAAGCGGGTGATACGGTACGGGTGGATAATGACCTGTATCTGCTCACAGAGGAATATGAGTGGAAGCGAATTACGACGGATGCCACGCCCGTGGCAATAGAGAGCGTGATTGAGGGCAGTGATACAATTACCGTGAACCACTATTGGGGTACTCAGCCCTTTGTACAGGTAAAGGACAATCTAACTCGCCAGATTGTGTATCCAGAGATAGAATTTAGTGATGACAGCCGGATAAAGCTGCGGTCGAGCGTGGAACTGGACAACGACAGGCTTAGCCTACTGGCGGCTGTGCCGGATCAGATATTGAGTGTGGATATGGATTCAACCAGTGTTCTGGCCGGGCATGGATTTGCTGGAACAGAGATTCTGGTACAGGTACACCAGAGCGAAGGTCTCTGGCTGGACGAATGGACGGGGATCAATCTGGCACATTATAGCAACAGTATTCTGGCGGTGTGGACGGATTTACGGTTGCCTGGACCACTGACTCTGACGATTCTGGCGGCTGATGGGTATCAGGACATTGGCGATGGGGTGAATAGCGTTTTTACCATCACTAAATCGGCGGCGGAAAATTATTTTGTGCAGGTATGGGAGGCTGGCGACCAGCGACGACAGATTGCGGCTGAGATAGAGATACTGAGTGAGACTCAGTTCCGGGTGAGCTTTAATGGTTCAATTCCCACGACAAACCAGTACCGGGTGGTGTGGGCAGATGCCTCTGCGTTCAACTTGCAAACTGATCAGCACTATGTACGGCTGGACGGTTTGAACAAGGACATGATGACTGGAGTGCATGGTAATCCTGGGATTATCCAGATTGCAGAAAAATACTATGGAGATACGGTGGATATTGCGCCGGGGGAAACTGGACTGGCGAAGCAGGTGGTGGGGCAACGGGTACAGTTATATCTGAATACACCGACTCGGACTCCGTATGCCTCTCCTACGCCTACGCCTGATCTATACGTGAAGAAGTCTGGTGATGTGATGACTGGGGAGTTGCAGATGAGTAATCATCCAGTGACTGATGGCAGCGTGTTTGAAACCAGAGTGCTCAGATTTATTCCGAATACTACTGCTACAGAGGAAGAGTTGCTGGAGCAGTTGAGCGACGGGGATATGGTGCTGTGGCGACCGAACGGGGCAATGTCGCTGGGAGTGCGTAATGGGAATCGGATTGATACTCAGACCCTGACCTTAGCGGAGGACCGAGTACCGGGCTACAACTATCCGGTGGCATTTGAAGCTGAGGGTGAGTTGTGGTTTGCGAGAGCGCATAAGCCATGAGACTGATACTGCTGGTTGTGCTACTGTTCTGCCCTGCACTGGCTCAGGGGCAATATCAGGATTTTTTCAAAAACTTTCCTGATGGGCATGATATCTGGCTCTATAACCTGACAGAGGTTGATGGTTTTTTTGAATCTTATTATCAGGAACCCGGGTATATGGGTTGGAGAAGAAATATTAAAGCAAGCGGATTGTCCAGTTTAGGACACTATAATCCAATTGGAGTTCCCCGGTTCATTGGCACAGGCGGGGTGTGGGGAGTAGTGTACAAGGGGGATCTGCCTGCTCAATGGGATACCTACAGCAACCAGACTGAGCGACTGCTGCTGATAGGGGTGGAAACCCGACCGAATTTTGCTGTTACCACCTTAGACTTGCTGCATACCATGACTTATTTCATTACCTATCAGACACGGACTCCTGGTGGGGCGTGGTCTGCTGAAGCAAATTATGAACGGGTCATAGTGGATTATTACGAAACGGGAGTGGAAACATGGCGGTATATTTATGATGGTGGATGGGATATATGGGATATGCGAAGGCATACATTTTTCAACAGGTATGATGCTGACGAGTTAACCAATGCGGCTCAGGGGATTGAGATTTATGTGCCTGAGGATGGCTTGGAATATCGATTCAGGATTACGGTCGATTACACAAATAGCTTTTCTCCTCCTGATCATTCACAGGATGATCCAGTATCAGGATATATTGAAGTTTTGCTAGGGACTGCGCCGACTCCGACTCCTACAGCGACGAATACCCCTGTACCTCCAACGCCGACCAAGACTCCGGTTCCTCCTACGCCCACGTTCACACCTGTGCCACCTACCAGTACTCCGATTCCACCCACGGCTACCAGGACTCCGACCAGGACAAACACACCGACTCCGATTACTCCGACAGCAACTTATACGGTGGGGCCAAGCCCTACGGCTACGCCCGTTCCGCCCACCTTCACTCCAACGCATACGCCTAAGGCGACCCCAACATTCACGCCAACGCATACGCCAACGGCTACTGATACTCCTGTACCGCCGACAAATACACCGACTCCAGTTCCACCTACGAACACTCCAACAGTGACGTTTACATTCACACCTACCCGTACTCCTGCGCCAGCGTCGATTAGTCTGGTTTTCGAAATTTATGATGATGTGACATGGTCAGGAGGTAGATTTGATCCATTGTTTGTAGTGGATGGTGAAACATATAATCCATTGGGTTTCTCTCGATTTACCGCTAAAAGTTTCAGTGGTTATACAATCGGCACTAAATATGGTGCGTATAGTACAGATGTGCGACAAACAGATGAACCGTATTGGTATATGTATATCGATATTATCGGCAGCAAGGTGAGCGTGCCTGATGGATTGTTGCAGGGTAATCTCAGATTGATTGGTATATCGGGGGGTAATAATCCTAATCATATAGATAATGTATCCTATTTAATAGGATCAACCGATTTTGATGATTTGAATAATTATATTTTTAAGGATAATTGGACATGGTCATTTGCGGTGCAGATTGATCCGTCGATTATCACGGTGGATCGGGCTGGTAATCCTATCGAGTACGTATGCTTCGCTTATACCGCAACGCATATGGCCGGAGTGGAGATCAGTGGGAGCTTGGGAGGGACGTATTACTCGGATATAATCCGGTTGGAATATATAGAGCCGACTCCAACCCCAACGTTTACTCGAACGCCTAGACCGACTCGCACTCCAACGGCTACACCGACTCACACACCAACGTTCACACCGGCGAGCATTGGATTGTATATCAAACAAGGCGATGAATTAATCTATCTGATAAAGGATTAATGAGATGAAGGTAAAAGCAACTTTAGTATGTATGCTGATCTTAGGTTTAGGTTTCTTAGCGGCAACGCCAAGCTTTAAGGATTTACTGATACCGAATAATGGTATGTTCAGAATTTGGAGTTCCAATTCTAGCGGGCAAGCAGATGCGGAAATACTGCGGCTGACCGAAGCGGATAAATCAGCGGTGTTTGGTGGGGATGTGAGTACTGCGGGGAGTATCACCACAACTGGCGGGGACGCCATGATCTTTATTGATGAGGGTCGAGCGAGGACATTGAAGCATGTTGCATATCTTAATCGCAATGACGAAAGTACGGGTATTCTGAAAATCAAGTTGCCAGTGCTCTCCACCGGCAATATGCTAAATATAACTATAAAAGGGAGAACTAATTCTCTTGGTACGGTGTGGGAGATGCAATTGGGGGGGTATCTAGCTCTAGCCGATAGTAGTTGGATAAGATGTTCAGCTATGATTTGGAGCACCGACATAATAAATAATTCCGGCAACTGGAGTACTGTCCGATTCGGAAATGATGGCGAGAGCCCCTGTATTTTTATTGGAGAACTCAACACTACATGGAATTATCCTTATATTGTGGTAGACACGGTACAAGTCCGCAGACATGGTAATATAGAATTAAGTGCGGACTGGACGATGACGTTTATAACAAGCGAAGCGGGAATCATTGTCGATGAAACGGTAACACCCCGAACTTATATTATGGGAAGAGTAGGGATTGATAGAGCCCCTTCATCCTATGCTCTTGACGTAGCAGGACAGATTCGCTCTAGCAGTGGGGTGATTGCAAATGGAGAGTCAAAAATAAACACAACCACTGATTACGGTAATTATGGATTACAGTTGGTGAATTCCTCCGGTACAGGTTCAGCAATCGCTTATGAATGGGCGCTACACTCGGCTGCACAATCCCCTGAAGGAGAGCCGATTAAAATTAACATAGTCAATTCGGAAACTGGCGAACCTATCACACAGGAGCAGATTGCCTGGTACGCAATCAACCCGCCTACGGAAGTAATCCTGTGTGATTATGACCGCAATCCTGATTATGGACGTAAAACCTTAGAGGACTTTGAGGATGTGATTGAGGTCGTCTCTGCTACAGAGACGGTGATAATCCAGTCTGCTACTGAGCAGTTTCTGGCGCATGAAGAGCAGATCAATCAGCGCAACGCAGGGGATTGGGGCAAGCGGCAATACGCACAACCGATTGCTGAGTTGTGCCCTGAAGCAGCCAGAGTTTATGACGATGAGGGGAACGTTATCGGATATAACCCAGCTAAACTCTCGGCAATGGAGATCCATGAATCACGCAAAAGGTTGAAGCAGGTCAGAGATTATGCGGATAATCTGGAAGCGGAACTGGCGCAGGCACGCACGGCGATCCAGAACCTGAATGCCGAACTGGATAATGCGAAACAGTTTGCGCAGACGAAGATACAGAGTTTGGAATCGAAAGTGAGTTCGTTAGAGAAAGTGAGTGCGTTAGAAAAAAAATAAGTAAAAGTATAACCAATATTACACTAATAAAAATATATATTTTAAGGAAATTCCTTAAAAAGTGGTTGAAATAATATAATATTTGCAGTATATTTTATATATGAGCTTTATTGAAAGTGGGGAACTCCAGTGACGGCAAAAACCTTCCATGAGTGGATGCGCTCCACCGGCGTGATTGTAAGTATTTGCGTGACCCTTGTTGCGGCAGTCTCTGTTGGAGCGGTTGACCATTTTGAAATTAAACAGCAATCCAAGCGGATTGAATTACTGGAGTCTGAGATGATTCGATTACGGGAGCAGCAGAACGCGATACTCTTAAATATTCAGGCGGAGTTGTCAAGGGTGCGGGAGGATGGGTCAATCTCACGCACGAAGATCGAAAATCTCCAGAAGCTGCTCGAAAAATACCGGGGGCCTTAATGCGAACGTCACAGATCGGCATCGACCTGATTAAGCATTTCGAGGGTTTTTCCTCTGTCCCGTACCAGTGTCTCGGAGGGAAGCCGACCATCGGCTACGGGCATGTGATACGCAATGGTGAGCGCCTGAAATCTGTAACCGAAAGCGAGGCGGAAGCGCTGCTCAGGAAGGATTTGTATTCCGCAGAGCAGGCGGTGCTCGACCTGGTCGAGATTGATCTGCATCAGCATCAATTTGATGCGCTGGTATCGTTAGTGTTCAATATCGGGCGTGGCGCGTTCCTGACCTCCACCGTCCGTAAGTTCCTGAACCAGGGCAAAATCATTAAAGCCTTAGATGCCTGGCGCTGGTGGAACAAGGTGAACGGCGAATTGGTTGAAGGACTGGTGCGGCGCAGGGAACTGGAAACCCGGCTATTTTTTGATCCGGTAGGATATCTGCTATTTATGCTATCTTATAGAAGTGTAAAATGAAAAGTAAAATTACAGGCTCGCTTAAATCGAAGACTATCTGGTTCAACGTGCTCACAGTGGCTGTGTTAATTGCCAACATGGTAGGGTTTCAGGATTTTCAGGCAAGCGGCGACCTGATTACCCTAATAAATATATTGGGCAATATTGGGCTGCGGTTTATAACTCGGACTGCCCTGGAGTCTAAGTAGGAACTTGATCCTCCTGTTCTATTGTTTCCCCCCGGAAAGTCTTCCCTCCCAGCCTTCCGGGGAAGGGAGAAAAAATGATTGACCGTAGAAGAAAAGTAAGCGCAGAGATTCAAAAAGACGCGCTGGAAATCATTAATCTAGCAAAAAAGGGCGGGATACTCTACGAGCAAAAGATTGTGGAACAGATGCTCTACGCCCGCTCAAAAGGATTTAACAGCCCAGAGAAAATCGGAGCACTGATTGGAGTCAGAGGGAATACCATTACCCAGATGCTGCGGCGGGGGGCTGAGGAGGACGACAGGGGTATCCGATCGGCACGGGCGCTCTTTTACCGGGCATGGTTCAAATACCGGGCACTGGCACAGGCTGCAGATTTAGAAAAGTTCGAGCAGGCGGTCGAGAAGTCGGACGACTGGCGGGCGCATCATGCCGCCCTCAAGATGAAATACCCGGAGGACTATAACTACGATCCGACCGGGAAAAATAATACTAATACGGTAATTAACGTCAAGGAAATCCGAGTGCAGCAGATAAGGCAAATGCCAAATGAAGAACTTATTTACATGGTTGATAAACTGGTGCGGATGCTTCCGAAGATCGAGGAGCGAACAGAAGTAATCGAGGACGCTGAGATTGCTGATGCAACAGGCACGGAATGACCGGGACATAGAGGCTCTGCTGGAGAGCATGTCTCCGACAGAGGCAAAAGAATATATTGCTACCGTTGTTGCAGAACTGGAGCGACGGAAACGGGAGCGGGCGATTGAGTTTTTTATTCCCAACCCGTTCCAGAAGGAATTTTTTGCGGCGGGACTGGAGTTCCGTTACCGCTTTCTCTCCGGGGGGACGCAGACCGGAAAATCCACCGGAGCAGGTGTGGAGTTTACTTACCACTTGCGCGGCGAATACCCCAAGTGGTGGACGGGAAGAAAATTCTCCACCCCCATTACAGCCCTCATTGTCGGCATTGACAAGGAGCAGCTGCGGGGAGCCGCCCAGCGTATCCTGCTGGGGGAGGATGATACCTGTATTGGCACGGGCACGATTCCCAAAGACTGGATCGGAGACATCTACAAAGATCGGGACGAGAACAACTGTGTGGATTATTTTACCGTCAAGCACGTCTCCGGGGGAGTCTCTTACGTGCTCTGCGTGACCCAGAAGCAGAAGCACACCAAGATTCAGGGACGCCCGATACATCTGATCTGGGGGGACGAGAGTATTACCGAACTGAGTTTCTTTACCCAATTCCTCAGCCGCATCACGAGCACGGACGGGATGATTATACTGACCGCCTGCCCGGAGGAAATGGGCTATACAGAGGTATACGAATATTTTGACCCGGCTAACCCCAGCCGCCCGCCCCAGGCATGGTACAGGGAAGCTTCGCTGACGGAGGTTACGCATTTGAGCAAGGCACGGATTCAGGAGATCATTGATTCCTATCCTCCGCACGTGCGCCCCTACAAGGTTCACGGCAAGCCGGTATTCGGTAAGGGAATGGTCTACCCGTTCCATGAGGAGACACTGAAAGTTGAGCCGTTCATGATTAAGGAGAACTGGAGGCGCATTGCCGGAATTGACTTTGGATACCAGACTTCCCTGACGGTCATTATCTGGATTGCCATCGACCCGTCTACGAATATTCATTACATCTACGATGTGCACTCCATGAAACAGGCGACCCCGGAACAGATTGTCCCATTCATCAAGATTCGTGACCGGGAGGCAGGCTTCGATATTCCGGTATCTTTCCCGAAGGACGGCAATAATCCGGAGCGGTCAACCGGAAACGTCATTGCCGATATGTACGCAGAACTGGGGGTGAATATGCTGGAGAAGCCGGCGGTCATGACCGGACGGGACGGCAAACAGACCACCAGCGTAGAAGCATCGGTCGAGAAGGTGGCACAGCTCATGCACTCCGGCAAGTTCAAAGTGTTTTACGAGAAGTTCACCACGCATGACGGGGTGGATATGCCGGACCGGAAGATGGAGCCGATTTTTCAGGAGTTGCGTACTTATGTCCGGGATGAAGACGGGAAAATTAAGAAGACCCGGCACCGTGACCCGCATCATCTGGACGCTATCCGCTACGCAATCATGATGGACAACTACGCAATCTCAGCCAGTGAGCTGGCTGAGGCGACGGCAAACATGAGCGCAGATACCAGTTGGAATCCATATGGAGCATATAACTAATGTTTGGTGGACAGAAACCCAAGCCGTTACCCAAGCCACCCGCCCAGCCGACGAAAGAGGCGACGGCGCGGGACATGCGAAAGCAGATAATCGGATTCTACCGCAGCATATACACGTCGCCGCAGGGAATCCGCTATGACAGCAGCAAGAACTATCTAGGAGAATAAACATGGACCAGAGGCTGATGCAGGCATTTCAGGAATACCCCAGTCTGATCGAGAAGTACAAATCAGGCAGGTATACCACGCTGGAGCTGATACAGGAGTACTATATTCTGAGGGGACAGCAATACCCTAACCGCTGCGCTCCGGCGAACCATAACGTACTGGCGGTGCTGGCAGAGGAAATCCAGTCCCTGAAATCGCATGAACCGGAAGTCAGATCAAAGCGGAAGGGCAAATAATGCGGCGCACGGTGGATTACTGGATTAACTATGCCGAGCGGCTGAAAGCCGACCGGGTGAACTTTGATACTCTATGGGAAGAGATACGAGAGTACTATGCCCCGTATGACCCGAAGTTCAACACCCTGCACATGCCCGGAGAAAAACGGGGTGAGCGGGTATTTACCAGTGACCCCATCACTTCGCTCGACCGCTTTGCCGCCAATACCTACAGCCAGCTGATGCCGCTGAACGAGGATTATTTCTCTTTTGACGTGGACAACGACTTTCTGGCTGATGACCGGGACGTGAAGACCTGGCTGGATTATGCCGAGAGTGCGGTCTATAAGGCTTTCAGGAGATCAAATTTCCGCAATGGGACATGGCTGGCGCACAAAAGCCAAGCCACCTACGGGACCGGCTGTCTGTACCTGGAATACAAGGGCGGGGGAGTCTTTCGCTTCCGTGCCCGACCGTTGGCGGAAACCTATCTGTCAGAAAACGCAGACGAAATTGTGGATACCGTTATTCGCTGCTGCCAGTACAGCGCCCGCCAGATTGTCGAACTCTGGGGGAATGATTCAGGAGAAGCGGTATCCGAGGCAATGAAGACCGACCCGGAACGGCGCTTCGAGGTGCTCCACGTCTGCACACCGAAGGCTGAGGACGAGGAGACGTTCCATCCTGAGCACGAATACATCAGTCTGTACATCCTGAAGGAAAACAAAAAGATTCTCAACCTGCAGGGGGGGTTGTATCGGGGATACTTTGATAATCCCTACGTCATTACCCGTCTGGACAAGGACGCTGTCTCACCCTACGGATACTCCCGCACCGCTATTGCCCTGGCAGACGTGAAGACGAGGAACAAACTGAATGAACTCCGGCTCAAGGCACTGGCAAAGGTAGTTGACCCGGTGATCTTTGCCAAAAACAAGGCGCTCATGAGTCGGCTGCGGCTGGCTCCGGGCAGCGTGAATTATATCAATGGCGACCCGTCCAGTGATATACGACCGTTTGAGTCTGCTGCACGGTGGGACGTTACCGGAATGGAGGACGAGCGGATTAAGAGCCAGATTGATGAGACGTTCTACGGCTCTTCCTTCAACGTCCCGCACCGGCTGCGTGGACCCAACATATCAGCTCGTGAAGTGGACGCAGCTGAGCGCTCAGCGAATCGGGTGAGTGTTCCACTGGTAAGCCGTCAGGAAAATGAGTTCCTGCAACCACTGGTACTTAATACCATGATGCACCTGTTGAGAGATGGGCTGATTCCCCCCCCACCTCCGCAGTTACAGGGAGCGTTACTCCATGTGAGGGCTACTGGTCCACTGGCACTGGATCAGCAGATAGGGAAGGTTGCCAACTCTGAACGGCTTTTGCTGTATGTGCAGCAGTTAGCCAATACGCAGATAGGGCAGGAGATGGCTGAGGCGATAGACGGGGCAGACCTGATGATTCAAATGGCTAAAGTTCTTGACATCTTCCCATCTAGTGTGCGGACGAAGAAGGAAGTGGAGCAGATGCGGAACCAGCGCCAGCAGATGGCAGCAATGCAGCAGATGGCGGATGTTGCCAAGCCAGCAGCAGACGCTTATAGCAAACTGGCGCCATTATTACAGGGGGCAGTATGAATGACCCCGTAAGAGAACTCGAACAATTGCAGTCCTTCGGTATTCTCCGCAGCGACAGCGGGATACGGATACTGGACTACCTGAAGGAGAAATACGACCTGGATAAGCCCGCTACCCTGCCCGGAGCGGAACCGCACTGGACGTATTACCGGGACGGCATGAAGACCATCGTTGCAGAGATGGAATGGATAGTAAACAATCTTCCCCAGATTCTGGAGATTAAAAAGCAGGAGATACGGAATGGAAGTAGCGAATACCCCGGCTGAACCACAGACCGGAACCAATTTACTTGACCCGGCAGGAATGCCCCCTGAGACCCCGGCAACTCCGGAAGGGCAGCCCCAGGAATGGCTGAACGCTTTCCCGGAGGACATCCGCAATAGCCCGGATTACGCTGACACCCTCAAGGGCATTGGCGAGAAATACAAGAACGATATCGGGCAGATCATGAAGGGGCTGGTAAACGCCTACAAAGCCGTCGGCAAGGCGCAGGAAGGAATGATTAAGATCCCCGGAGAACAGGCGACCGAGGACGAGAAAAAAGCCTTCTCGGATACCTTGCGCAAGTTCTATGGAGCGCCGGAGACCCCCGACAAGTACGAGGGTGCAGTGAAGGTCAAAGGCGACGACGGCGCAGAGGTGGAACTGCAACTCGACCCCGTAACCGATAAGACCATCCGGGAGTTTCTGCACTCTGCCGGGCTGGGCAATCAACACTACCAGGCGGCGATTGAAGCCATTTACAAGATGAATCAGGAGGCAATTACCGAAGCGCATGGGGCGCTACAGGATGAATGGGGGAAGAATTTTCTTCCCCGCATCAACATGGTAAAACGTGAGATTCAGCGCATTCCTGATGAGGTTTTCAGGAGTGAGCTCATCCAGAAGTATGGCAATGACCCGCTCGTGGCAAAACTGGTGTATCACTTCGTCCAGGGGCGTAAAGAGGACACGATACCCGACGACCCAGGATTCCAGACGAACCTGACCGCCGGAGACGTGGAAGTAAAGATGCGGGAACTGCAAAACGAGATGCTCAAGGAGCAGGACAAAACCTCTGCTCATTACGCAGAGTTAAATAAAAAGTATGACCAGCTGCTGGAATACCAAATGAAAATGTCACTACAGGGTTAACAGGCTCCCTCCGAGGCGGGACCCGCAAGGACACTCCCGCCCCTAAATGCCTACCTGGATACCTTCAACAGAAGCCCAGGGAATGATAGTAGCCACTATTCGCGACAGGCGGGGCGTTACAACCGTCAGGCGAAGCCCGGAACTCCGGACACCTTCTCCGCAATTGTGAAAGCACATACAATTAAGGAGGAGCTATCATGGCTCAAACATCCTACGGCGGAGTACCTGCATATGCGGTTGCTCCCTATACGAATGAACAATCCGCACTCTATAACACGAAATACCGGAACAACGTCATCCATGTGGCGCAGGAGAAATATGACAAGCTCAAGGGCGCAGTCATTGAGGAATCCGGCGGCGTTTCAGAAAAAGTCCGCTTCGAGTTCATGGGCAAGAGCGTTGCCCAGGAATACACCGGCGGCAAGCACCGTATTCTGCTGCCCGGCTCAACCTTCGGCTCTACCCTGGAAGGCGACGACCACCACAGTACAGACAGCTACACGCAGCGTTGGTGCTTCCCGAAAAAAATCTGGGATGCAAAACTGGCGGGCGTGAACGAAAATATTCACGGCGCTATCGACATTAAGGGCAGCAAGACACTCTCGATGGCGATGGCGTTTGCTCGTGCGAGAACCAAGTACACCTTTGATGCGGCGCTGGTAGATCCGGTCTGGCAGGGTCCCGACCAGGACCTCTCTCAGAAAGCCTTCCCCGCCTCCCAGATCGTTCCTCACGCCGACTTGGGGCTGACGCTGGCAAAAGTCCGTGAGGCAAAATTCATGCTGGATGACGCTGACGTGGAGGACGAAGACCGCTATATCGGCTACTGCGCTGAGCAATTGGAACAGGTGCTGCAATGGACGGAAACCACTTCCCGTGACTACAGCGACCTCATGATGCTCAAGGACGGCAAGATCGATACCTTCATGGGATTCAAATGGATTCGATTTAGCAAAGACGTTCTGCCGTACACCATCTCTGGCGGTACAAAGATCCGCTACGTGCCGGTCTGGCAGAAGATGGGTATCGGGCGCTGCTGGTGGAAGCAGTCCGTCGTAGCGAAGGTGGAGCAACTTCAGTACGGCCACTATGACTGGCAGTTCTATATGAGCGAAAACTACAACGGTATCCGTATTGAGGACTACCGGGTAGTGCGCATCGAGTGCGTAGAAAGGCTGACCACCGCACGTGAGGCAAAACAGGCGTTGGAAGCCTAATCAGTTCCTGAGTGTTCACCGAAGGAAATACCTATAGGAGGTACAAGCCTCATGAGCAATAAAAGATTCGTAATGTTTAACCTGCTGGCAGTAATGGTGCTGCTGGTGGCGGGGTCAGCGTTTTCTGCCGATACGGTGACGGAAATCTCCGACGCTTTTTATAACTTTGGGGATACTGCGGATTTTGCTAACGCTGCACCCACAATGCAGTATATCGAGATGTCAGGGTCACGTCCTAAATCGGTTGTAGCAAAATTTGATATTGCGCTCCCTACACGAGCAATTACTCCGGCAATCCCCATTGATGATAAAGTAAAGATGGGCTTTACCTTTATGGTTAATGGAGCCACTTCTGCAACTGTTATTCCTGATGGGTTTCTGTACTTATTTGCTTCCTCTCAAGTCGGGGTGGCAAATGATACAATAACGTCTGGAACGACTTCTCCTGTTGAGAATTATGTAAAGATCACCGATGCAAACTACAATAAATTTGGTCAACGGTGGGTGGATTTACAGGGATACAGGAAAATTCGTTTTCAGTTTGAAACCACCCATACGGCGGGGCAATCCAGGAATAATGAGTACCAGCTGCATATAAACTTTATTAAGGAGTAGTCCTGTGGCGGCTGAACGGCATCCGGCTGATATTATTAACACCGCTCTGATTGAGTTACGGGAGAAAACGATAACCCGGACTCAGTACGATGCTGAAAATACTGTTGATGCTCCGGTCTCTGTCCGGCGGGTGTGGGAATACAGGCGCGCGTTCCTCTCCACGCTGGCAGAGACCCTCCGCAAGCATAACTGGAGCTGCGTGAGTAAGCGGGTGGCACTCACGAAAGACGAAACCAATGACCCGGCATGGGGATACTCAAATCGATTCCCTTTGCCGGATGATTTTATGCGGCTCATTGGTATCTATACCGGAAGCGTGATTGATGGCAATAACGGGGAAATCACCAATACCGGAACGGAACGCTACCGAATTGAAACGCTGGATATTGCAGATGAGAAAGTAAAGTCAATCATCACCGGTTACAGTGCAATCAACATACGTTACGTCTATATGCCGAAGGACGCAAACGGTGATTTTGACTTTGCCAATGAACCGGATTACCTTGACCGGCTGGATTTTTCTCTGCTGGAAGCAATCCGTAAGGAATTGGTGCGGCGGCTTAGTTACAAAGTCACTGGCTCCACCACATACACAGAGTTGAATTATGGCATTGCCCGTCAATCCCTGGACGATGCCAAGTTTGAGGACAGTCACGACGATGGACCGGAAGATATTGATTCCTGTGACCTGATTAACGTACGATTTTGACTATGGGTAATATCTATCCTATCCATAATAATTTTACGGCTGGTGAAATCTCTCCCAGAATGTACGGGCGTTCTGATATAACGGCGTACAAGAACGGGCTGGAGACCTGCTTGAATTTTATCGTTCTGCCGTATGGCGGGGTGACACGCAGGGGCGGCTTTGATGATGTCGCCAATTGTAAGACCAGCACCAATAACGTCCGGCTGATTCCCTGGGTATTCAGTGAAGCAGCAGGGCAACAGTACGTTCTGGAGGTTGGCTATGACTCCACCGATGGCGGCTATATCAGGGTACATAGGGTAGATACCCATGCTTATGCAAGTGTGGAATTAAAATCCACTGACCCCGATTCCCCTATTGAGTGGACGAATGCTGACATTCCTAATATTCGCTATGTCCAGAAGAATGACGTAATGTGGTTCTTCGATGGGGAGCATCCACCGCTCAAACTGATTCGCTCTGGTGCGACTCAACCGGGAACGTGGACGATAGAAGCGGCTACGTTCCTGGGGTCTCCGTTTGAGCTGGTGAACCGTTTGACGTATAAGGTATTTCAGTTTGATGAGGACTATTACGATTATTACAAATCAGGCAGTAACGGGATAACCAGCTCAGTTGATTTTGAGCAGTTTTTTACTGAGACTCCAAGCATTGAAGGGTTAAGCCTGAATGACTCCGGCACATATCCAACTACACAAAATAACGGTCCGCTTGCCTGGGGGAATGTGGCAATTTATAACACTTTCCCTCTTACATTCCCCGTTAATTGGTGGAGTTTCCAATTAGACGGACGGCTCTATATTGCCGAGACAGGTATATATAGATTTGCCTTAAATTCTGGTCATGCGGGAGATCTCCTTATTGATTCAGAGTTTATTGTTAAAGATTATGGTTATCACTCTACAAGAAATCATGGTGGGGCAGAATTTAGTAAAAATGCCTCAGTATCATTAACACAAGGAACACATTCATTTATTGCACGTTTGTTAGTTGGGCGTGGTAGTAAAGTGAATTACGGGATTGCTGTAGCATGGCGCAAGGAAGCAAATAGCGCAGGCATGGTATTTACTGGAAGCGGAACGAACAATTTAACGATTACAAATAATAATATATACGGAAATAGAAACAAGATATTTGAGATTGATGTTTTCATAAATTCTTCTGATGCCACAAAATGGGGATGGAGATATAGAGAAAATACGTTAATAAATGAAGATCATTCTGCTGATGCGGTTGCATCAACGGCTTCGGGTGGCTTTAATAATGGCTGGTATTATGTTGTTGGTGATGGTGGCACTCTTAATGTTGGAAGCGGGGTAATAAATTACAACCTGCAAGAGCCAAATTCAGGACGACCAGCGAGCGGTTTAGGAGTTTTGGCAACCATCAATATACCTTCTACTGGAAGGCAGCCAGGAGACCGATGGACATTTAAACGTGGCTTTTTGCTTATATCTTATGAGGTATTCCAACAGACTGAACACGTCAATGCTACCAGTTATCCACGCTGTGCTGTGTTCTATCAGGAACGCCTTCATGTCGGAGGTATCCCTGATAAACCGAATACGGTCATGGGTTCTAAAATCGGAGATTATGAGAATTTCCAATTTGGTACGAATGCCAATGATGCTTATGAGGTTCAGATCAGCAGTAGGCAGAACGATTCTATCCAATGGCTGGCAGCAGCACGGCGTATGCTGTGCGGTACTCAATCGGCTGAGTATACGCTAGGAGATGACGAAAACCCGCCCTCTCCGACAGGCTTTCCTATCACTCCCCACTCTCACAACGGAAGCAAGTTTGTGGACCCAGTCGTCACCGAGCACGGCACAATTCTGTACGTGGAAAAGACCGGGCGCAGGCTGCGGGAACTGGACTACAAGATCGAGCGGGACGCATACCAGCCGACGGACGTTTCCATCTTCGCTGCTCATCTGCTGGAATCCGGGCTGAAGGAACTGGCGTACTGTCAGGGGCTTGAGACCTGGGGCGGCATCGTTAATGTCTGTTGGGCGATTACTGAAACAGGAACGCTGCTGGGCTTAACGTTGGAAAAAGAGCAGAAGGTTTATGCCTGGCATCGCCACACCTACGATAATGGAAATGTAACTTTTGAATCAATTGCAGCAATTCCTAACAGTAGCGGTTATTCTGAACTGTGGGCGGTGGTGTCTGACGGAACACGTAAAGCAATCGTTTACCACAAGATTACTCAGTATATTGATGTTGATCTGGCTGACCCTAGTAATGGGGTGATTACAATAGGTGGGCGCATTATCCCACTGCCGCAGCTCATAGACTTACCAAAGACTGCACAGAAATCATGGGTGGAACTGAAGGTTTTACTAGAGATGACTTACATTGTCGCTTCTACTGTCAGACCCAGGGCATCACGGGAAAAGACAGACGCTTATCCTTCCTGTGACATAGTAGAGATTGATGCAAACATTACCACTCCTCCCGAATGGGTGGATCTTTATCTGCCTGGTTGGGATGAGTCTGGTCAGTTTGTATTTGAGACACGGCACATTTGTACCATCCTGGCATTTGCCGGAAAGTTGACCGTCAATGAACGTTGAGCCTTTTACTATATGGCAACTGTGGAGACTGCGGCAACTGGACTGGCGGCAACGGTTGACACTGGCAAAAAATATGCTCTGGTTTAGGCATAACGCCTTCTGGTGCTGGGACGGAAACATCCTGTTAGGCATTGCCGGATTTTGGGAGCTGTGGGACGGAGTGGGCGAGGGCTGGCTGATTCTCACACCGGAGGGCAGGGAAAGACCTTTTGTTACCTATCGTGAGATTCGTAAGAGGTTCTATCAGGCGGCAAGTGAATTAGGGTTACGGAGAATACAGGCGACCGTGAGAGCGGACTTTGAGCAGGGCTGCCAACTGGTGGAACGATTAGGGCTGGAGGTAGAGGGCTTGCTGCGGGAGTACGGCGCTGACGGCGCTGACCACTGGGTGTACGCAAGGATACTGAAATGTCAGGACTAGAAGTCTTATTCGCTATTGGTACAGCTGCCTCATTGGGTGGCTCTGTCGCAACCGGTGTGGGTGCTTATCAGCAGGGCAAGTACAACGCCCAGGTTGCCAAGCAGGAAGCGCAGGCAATCAAGCAGGCGCAGAAAGCCAACGAGCCGATATATAAAGAGGAAGCCGATGCTCTCATGGGGGAGCAGATAGCAGCTGCGGCGGCATTAGGAATGAACCCAGGTACAGGAAGCCCGTTATCGATGCTCGTTGAATCTCGAAGGCGTTATTTGAGGGATAAGCAAATCAGAGAATATGAAGCTGATATTGGCGTGAGCAGGGCGCAATCTCAGGCAGGGTTGGAGCGTATGCGTGGTGCTGCTGGATTAACCGGATCTCTATTAGGGGGCTTTGGTGATGCAACGCTGAACAGTGCGAGGTATTTTAGAAAATGAGAATTCCACGACCAGGAGAGCGAGGAGTAGGATATCAGACACTGACCCCCCAGGCTCCGAGTATGCCGCAAACGTTTAACCCAGGTGAATATGTTGGCGGGGTTATTCAGCAGATAGGGAATCAGGCGGCGAATCTCGCTATTCGTGAGAAAGAAATATTTCGAGATCAGGAGATCCGAAATAAGACCGTTTCCGCTTTATCTGATTTTTCAGACCGGATCCGCAAAACAGACCGTGAGTTACGTGAGATGTATAGGGGAAGCCAGTACCAAGAACAGGCGCAGATGTTCTTCGATTCCCATCTGGAGGAGATCAGGCAGGAGCTTGACCCTGACGTGTGGGACCAGGTTAATCCACTGCTTCAGCAGCGCAGAATCAGTTATCTTGATAACGTTGATGCTATTTCATTTGAGCATATCACAGAGGATGCCCGGGCAACCGTATTACAGGCGCAGGAATCCTTCTTGCAGGATGCTGTAGAGGAGACCCGCAGAAACGGATTTGGCAAAAGCGTACTGGATATTATCGCAGAAGGACAGGCGGTACTGGATTACAATGAAAATGCTTATTCCCCTGAGGAGATCGTTAAACTTGGGAAAAGATACTACTCCTCCGCAATGAAAGAGGTTCTCTTTGCTGCGGTGGAACGGGATGGAGCGCAAGCCGTCCTTGACGACCTGGAAAATTACCCGCTTGAGCCGACACAACGGACATGGGCTGAGGGATATCTGAAAGAAAAGATCGATGCTGAACTCACCGAAGCGGAGCAGAAGGAGCGTGAACAGCAGCGATTACTGGATGACTCCTACGACCGGCGCTTTACCCAGATGCGTTTTGACATGGGTACTAATCCGACTCCTTCACAGTTGGCAGACTTCCGGGCAGAGGTGGAATATGCCTTTCAATCTGGATACAGCGCCAGCGCAGCACGTACACATTTAGGATGGGCTGACGCTCAATTATCCGAACACATACGTATGCAGGAGATGGAGAACCGGATTGTTTCTGCCCTTGATGCTGGCAGGATATTGACCCGTGACCAGTCTGATTTTCTCTACGAAAAGAATCCACCAGCCACCTACGAGGAACAAAAGGCATTTATCTTCAAACACCTGCATATTCCATCTGCGGTTGAGGATGATATGACCCGTTCTGTAGCCAGTGCGGACACAACGCGGGTGCTGGAATATGGGGCAATGATTGAGGATTTGATGAACACCCCGGAAGGAGTTCAGGCATTAGGTGACATCGATTCAAAGACACTGGAATTTATTCAGGCGTATTATTCCAGAGTGGGGAATGCTGCGGATAAGGACTTGGCAGGAATATTCCAGGATACCTATAAAATCGTTTACGGATTGGATGAGAAGGAACGTCAACTGTATGAGGACCTTTACACCCGTGCTGGCGGCTGGCGTGACAGATTCAGAGAAGATATTGCCGATATCTTTACCAATAAGATCACCTCCCGCTTCTGGCAATCGGTCTTCGGGGGGGATGCGTATACGGCGCGGAAGTTCTCCGGTGACGAGATCGGGCAACCGCCCATCTCCGCAGCACCCCTGCCGCCGACGCCTGAGATGGTACAGTTCATGGAAGATCAAATGCTTTCCAAAGCAGGGCAAATTCGCTCTGAAGCACAGTACAAGAACGCCCTCCGTCAGACGCTTGTAGAACTCCGTAAGCAATGGCAGCAGACTTCTTTTAATCCCTCTGGCTGGATGAAGTACGCTCCTGAATCCATTGCTCCTGATACCGGAGTATTAAGAAAGATTCTGGATGAGGACCTGATGCAATATGGTTACAGGATACTCCCTGACCGGTTTACTCCTAGCTATACAGTTGGTGATGGACTCACTCCGCTGGAATCATTGTCTGCACCGGTAAGAGATCAGCGGCAGCTTTTACCCGAAATCATCATGCATTACGTAGACCATGATGATGAAGGCTATCCACAGTATTTAATAATTTTGCCAAATGGTGAGACCCTGCTGGACCCAGACACGAATAAACCGCTTATCTGGGGTGGGAAGGATACCTTTGATAAGTATGAATCCCTAATTAAAGAGAAGGCACAGAAGCGGGAGCAGAAGCAGGCACAGAAGCAGAAATATGAGCGAGAGACTTTTTCACAGCCGATGATTATGCCGGCTCAATAAATTATGGCATTCAAAACCTATAATCCCCCCATTCTTGAAAGACCGTTTACGATTCCCTCCCGTGATTGGGAAAGCCTTGCTCCGGCGTGGACAGACGTATGGGCTGCTTCCGTGCGTCAGGATAACTCGCTCGGCTCCCTGCTGGGGTATGGGCTGTCCATTGCTCCTGAGCCACGCGGGAGATATAACCCGGACTTCAATAAGTGGGACGTCATCCCCAGAGAGTTTTACGATAACGCAGATGCTTACTGGTGGGCGCAGTCCCCGGAGGACGTGGACTACATCAGCCAGAGGCTGAGAAAGCAGCTGGCTGACAAGCGGACGCTCGACCGGGCGGGATTCTCGGCGCTCCTGCCATCACTCATTAACGGGACGCTCGACCCGATTAACCTTCCGTTTATGCTGATTCCGGCGGCACAGGCGGCACGCTCCGGCTGGGGGCTGCTGCGGAGCACCGGACGGGTAGCGCTGGAAGGCGGCTTTGGCGCGGGACTCTCCGAATTGGCACTGCGGCAGACGCAGGAATCGAGAACGGGCATGGAGGCGCTGCTGAACATCAGCGGGGCAACGCTGCTCTCCGGGATTCTTGGCGGTGCGGCGGGAAGCGTGGGGCTGGGCTTCCGTAAACTGGCTGACTCAGTGGAAGCGGATATCAGGACGCGCCCCCGGCAACTGACTGGGCAGACGATTACTGGAGGACTCGGTACAGGCAAAACCGTACAGCAGGCGCTGGCGGAAGCACGTTCTGAAGGGTGGATCAGTGACGGGGAATATCGCCTTGCCCGCTATGTCTTTGATCTGGATTCCACCATCGACGAGAATACAACGCTGGAAATTGTGGACGCAGTCAGGGAAGCGACTGATAAGGAGTTATCAGGCTACGGGGTGGACTTTGGCGAGGGGAAGCCAACCATTTTAGGGGAAACACACACAGAAAATGCGAAAACAGCAATCAGGCTTTATGCAGGACATGACGCTGACACGGTGGTGGAGGAGTTTTATCACCGCTTTTACGACCGCTTATCACCGGAGGAGAAGGCGGTATTTCAGAAATATTATGATGAACTGGCAGACCCCAGACCAGTCAACGAGGTATTTGCACAGCAGGGACGAGATTTCTTCTTCTCTGAGAAATTACATGAGAAGGCGGGGACATTACGTGAGATATTCCGTAAGGCGAAAAGTACCCTGATTGCATTGATAGGACGCATCAGAGAGATACGGGGCGCTCGGATACCGGAGAAGATTCAAGACCTTTACCGCAGGGCAGGAGAACCATACAAAGAGCCTGAGTTGTCCGTTTCCAAAGTGGAAGAACCGCTTAAGGTGCAGCCGGAAGCCGAACCCCTGAAGGTGGAAACTCCAACAGAGACAAAGCCCGTTGAGCCATCCCCCGCACAGCAGACGGCGGCAAGCATCAAGGCGGCAGAAGAAAGCCCGACTGCCGTTAAACTGCCGGAAGCCCAGCCGGAAGTGAAGGCTGAGATCAAAACCGAAGCGAAAACCGAAGAGATACCCATTAAGGAGTTTATTAAATTCCCAGAGAATCCAGTTAAACAGGCAAGGGAATACGTAAGCATACGTCTGCGTGAGGCGGCACAGAAAGCCCGTGATGCTGGGGTGTATGATGAAATCGTCCAGCGGATGAACGCTAAGGAACCGCTGGAGAAGATCGCAAAGGATATCAAAAAGCGGCTGGACATCGGTATCCTCGATGTTCGTAGGATGATACACGGGGTACAGGCAGTAGAGAGATCGGCAGGTGGCGAGACAGGCTTTCAGATACGAGCGCCGGAGTCGCCGGAGTTCAAGGCGTGGTTCGGTGATTCTAAGGTGGTGGATGAGAACGGACAGCCAAAGGTGGTTTACCATGGAACGGCAGCGCCATTTTTTGAAGAATTTTCTGAAGGGAAAGACAATAAGGGTTTTGATAGCGGGTTAGGGTTTTTCTTTTCAGAAAATCCAAAGTATGCCAGTTTTTTTACTAATAAAGATATAGCAGAATTTGATGATTTATCAGTAGTTGAGCCATCAAAACAAGGCAGAATAATTCCCGCTTACATTAAGGTTGAAAACCCATTTAAGTTTGATTCGTTGCAAGCTGTAATGCACTTCATGGATAATCCAGGATATAAATTAAATGGAGTTGAATCAGGGTATAGCGATGCAAAAAGCCTGAGTATTGCCATAGAGGATGCTGGGTATGATGGAATATTGATTGATGATAATTTTGGGGATACATGGATTACTTTTTACTCCGAACAAATCAAATCTGTATTCAATCAGGGAACATTCGACCCAAGCGACTCCAGAATATCCTACCAAATCCGCAACCTCCCCGAACTCCAGCAGAAGCGCAGTGCCTACCGGGATACTATCCCTGCGCTTCGTGATGCCTTTCATATTTACGCACGAAAGATGCTTGACATTGAGCAGAAGATTGCCGATGCGGAAAGATTTCGTGAACCAGATATGTCCGACCTTCCCGAGCCGAACGAAAGGGACTTCGCCACCGAGGAAGCACTAGAGAAGGCATACGAGGAATACGATAGACTATATAATGCAGAACTGGAGCGCAGGGAAGAAGCAATAGAAAAATGGGGACGGGAAGAAGCCCGCAGGCTGAAAGGGGAGGCTGAGCGCACGAAAAAAGCGGCAGAGCGTATTATGAGCCACCTCGACCCGAAGAGCATCATAGCGGACGTGGACGCCCGCAAGAAGCCGATTAAGCCGTTTCCTACGATACCGGAACTGGAGCCACTGGCGAAGGCAGCATTTCAGACGCACCGGGCAGCGTATGACTTTGTGAAAGAAGTCGACCGGGCATTATTCAAATACAAAGATATTAATATTCAGGAATACAAACAGATCGTAAATGAGAACCTGCGCCCACTGGAGGAACTTACGGGCGAGTACCAATCTGAACGCTATGACCTATCCTATCAAATCCGTCAAGCCGTCAACTCCATTGCCGACCTGCCCCCCGGCACTGACCCTAATAAGGTAACACGTCCACCCCTGATACCTGAATGGGCGTGGAAGCACGTTGCCAGTTTCCACCCCGGACTCCAGCCGTTTGTGGTTAAGACTCTCTCCACTCCGGCAAAGATGGCTGAATGGCTGGTAGAGACTCCCGAACGTCTCAACAAAAACTGGTATGGAGAGCGCACGGCGGATGCGGTCGAAACCGTCATAAAAAGAGAGCGCAACGCCTACAACTACCGATTCGACGAAGCCTACAAGGGCGGCTATACCAGACTGGCAAAGCGGCTGGCTGAAGAGCGGGAGAAAAGCGGAGATCCACAGGGGATAATATCCAGACTCCTGCAACGCTACAGCGACAAGAAGAAATACAATCAGGACTTATATGAAGCCCTGCTCGAGCTCTCCGAGGGCAAACGGGCGCTGCTCCAGATGGACTTATCCAAACGCTTCCCGCCTGAGATCGTGGAGACGGCGCAGGAAATCGGGAAGATATATAACGAACTTGGCAAACGGCTGGAAGCACAGGGACTCCTGCCCCCGACCTATAAAGAGGTGCTGAAAGGCGGACACGTACACGTTCCCCGTATCTGGAATCAGGCAGCAGTAATGAAATACCGGGGGCGACTGGAACAGATATTCCTGGATGACTGGAACGAACGGAACACTTTACCGTTTACTGGTGGTGGTGAAGCCCCTGAGATACCGGATTTCAACGGGACGATGGATAAGATTATACATTCTCCAGCCGGTTATCTGGGCGTTGAGATAGTAGAGGACGCAGACCCAACAAAAGCAGGGGAAGCCCGCTTCCTGGAAGAGCGCTCCATTGATATTGATTCCCGGAAACTCTGGTTCTACGAGACTGACGCTGACGGGAACGTGATAAAAGACCGGGAAGGCAACCCTGTAAAGATATGGTTTGTGGAGACAGATCCGCAGAAGATTTATAACAACTACCTGTCCTCCACTCTGCCGGATATTATCCTTGCCGAGCGCAACGGTGGCGACATTACCCTAAAGAACTTCTTTGAAGAGATCAACAAGGAAGCGAGAGAGAAGCTGGCAGAGGCGAAGGACGATACCACGAAGGCGCTCATCATCAAGGAGCGCGACTTGTCGATCAAGAACCTCAAGGCGCTGCGTGACCAGCTGCGGGGAGACTTTGCCCCCGGTGGCGTAAAACGTGACCCTGCAAATGTCTGGACTCGAATGAGTAATACCATTCGGGCAGTAAACATGATGACCTTCCTCGGTGGCGTTACAATCTCCTCAATTGGTGACATTGTACGTCCTCTATTCCATTGGGGCTTTGAGTATTACGCGCCCGCACTAATGAAATACGCCACGATGGGCAGAGAGAACCGGAAAACCTTCAAAAAGCATCTCCGAATTTATGGTGTGGTGGGTGATATGTACCTGCAAAGCCGCCTCAATGCCATTGCCGACGTAGGGGATAACACAATTAACCTGACGACGGCAGAACGCTGGGTGAGATACTGGCAGGACAAGATGGGCTTGTTCACGCTTATTGACTGGTGGAACTCCCAGGTAAAGACTATCTCCGGATTCGTTGCCAATCACGCCATTCTGGACATTGCCCAGCAGCTAAAAAAGGCGGGGGCGGTGGATATGGCTTCCGCTTCCAGAGTTGTCAGAAGAGATTTTATTGAAGATATTGCCCGTATGGGTATCGGGCTGGACGACCTGCTGAAGATAGCTGACGAGATTGAAGCAGCAGGGGAAGACTTTGACGGTCTCATTCTCCCCCGGATGGATAAGTGGCAGGATAAGGCGCTTTCCGCACGTTACCTTACTGCACTAACAAAAGAGATTGATGATCTGATTGTAACGCCTGGAGTTGGGGATAAACCACTCTGGGCGCATTATGAACTTGGCAAAGTGATTCTCCAGTTCAAAGGCTATCCAATGGCGGCAATGCGCCGGATTGTCTTTCAGGGGGCGCAGCGACCGGATAGCAAACTGGCAATCTCGATGATGTTTTCAACCCTGATGGGTGGGTTCGTATACTCCATAAAGCAGTGGGAGCGTGGCGAGAGTATCACCGACGACCCAAAACAGTTTCTCTATGAATCCATCGACCGTGCCGGTCTATTCGGCTACCTGCTGGATGCCAACAATTATATTGAGCAGCTGTCCGGCAACCGGCTGGGGCTGAATCCCCTCATTGGACTTGACCAGACCAGTAGAAACCGTTTTCTGACTTCACTGCTGGATATAGCGTTTGGTCCAACCGGAAGCACCTTAAAGTACGGGCAACGGGCGGCGATGGCTCCACTTGATGCTATTTTTGGCGATGGGCTGACTGAGGCTGACATTAACGCCATATATAGACTTATCTGGTACTCTAAGATATTCGGGATTCGAAATATAATGGAAGCGCTGCGGGAGTCCTCTATTGAAGCTTTTGCGGTAAACCGGCAGAACGAACCCGCTTTCACTCCAGGAGACTAACCATGTATGCTTCATGCGATGCCCAGTATTTTCAGTTCCATGCAGGGGCAAGGGATTTCTTTTGCGCTAAACCTGATGCCTCATTACGTGAAACAAGTTTAGAGTTCTGGAAGATGGGGCAGTCGTCTGTAGGGAAACGACTGGCACGGGTAAAAAAGGCAGGTGAGCCGTGGTGCTGGACGTATGATAGCCAGAAGATAAAGCCTGAGATATGGTGCGTTGTTGACTCTGCTGGTGCAGTACAATGCGTCTGGGAAGCTGAAACCAGCGTTAATCCTGATGCCCCGGGCAGTAATCCGATAGAGATTACGCTTGAGCAGGGTGGCAGTATTATTCCGTCTGGTGGATCTGCGGTAAAGATTCAGTTACCGAGATACGACGACACTGGCGACTTTACCCTGGGACTCAACACGATTGAAACAAACGTACTGGCTGCCGCAATACCAGCATGGGTATCAGGTACGTTTTTCGAGCAATTTACGGCGGTTGCTGATTTGCTGGAGATACTTTTTCGCCAGATGCAGCACAGCAGAAGAATCAGAACATATAAGAACCTTACCACTCTCTCTGCTCCGGTAATGGATATTGCCACAGCAGACCATTACACTCTTCTATGGCTACGTGCGGCAAGCATGATAATAAATAATCATGCCGCAGAGACTGCAATTCCTCTGATTAAGACCTGGACAGTAGACGCTACGACAGGGCAAATTGCAGTTTAAGTTTTATTCTTATAATTATTGGTTATAACCATAGCAAAAAATCCAGATACTATAACAAATGCTGCACCAGATAAAAATATTTCTCCTGGTGAATTATCACTTTGTTTTGCAATAATAAAAGGAAAAAATAAAATCCCATAAATTACAGCAACCCACCATATACCCCATGCAGTTCCTTTTTTCATCCCGCTTTCCTCCTCCGTGGATAGGCTTCTGCTTTAATTCGACCAATCCGCTTAATTATACGTAAGCCGGTGTCCGTGCAAACTTCCCACACTTTTATTAAGACTTTTTCTTTTTTAAGTTCTTTAATTTTTCTTCAATCGGTTTGTCGAAACATGATCTGCTTGTAGCATTCCAGCCTTTCATGCGGAAAACTCCGCAGGAAAGGCTCAAATATCTTTTCGACAAACGTAGACTCATTCACCAGGTTATCCAGAAAACTTGGTTCATTCTCAATTTATTGATTATTTGATCATTTTTTCTGCTTCCGCATCACCACCTCTCTCGATAGCGCCCCTCACTTCCTGGGTCTGCCCGGTTTCCGGTACCGAATCTCCGGGCGCCGTAAATCATTTTCGTCAATAATCCAGTCCCTGCCCACTTTCTGGGCAGGGAGTTTTCCGCTTTGGATGAGCTGCCAGACCCGTTGCTTGCTAATCCCGAGCCTGGCAGCCGCCTTTTTGTTGGTGATAAAGTTAGCCACCTTCCTACTCCTCCTCAGCCGGCGAATGGTCAATGCGCTTGGTAATATCCATCATGCTCCTCCAAATGCAAGTTGATGAGATAGTTTCAAATAATCCTTTTACTTCTGGATAATTCATGGTATAATCTCCTAGTTTGATTGTTCCCCTGGCGGCTCGACTTTGCCGGTCTGTGTCCGCCAGGGGATTTTAGTTTACTTTGCTTTTCAGTTCCCTTCTTCCTCATCCTCAACTGGCAGGACGAAGAAATGCAGATCTGCCTGCCAGTTAGTGAGCGGCTCGAGATTTCCTGATACAGGGTCTATCCGCCGCTCAGCCTCAATCTCCGCATCCAGTGCGGCTTGTAATTCCGCCGCCCTGGCTTTAGCCTCCTCACGAGTCGGGTAAATCTCACACTCGTGAGAATACCAGGTGTCCGATGTAACCTTCCACCTGGTCCGGTTCACTTGCTTTTCAGTTCCCTCTTGTAACTCCTGCCACTCGTTTTCTGATACCCAACGAAAACCATCTGGAAGATTTTCGGGGTCAATGTCAGAAATTTGATACCCTTCTGGTCCGGCCACCGCCCATAACTCACTCGCTTGTGGGTCTAAATCGTACACTGTTAATCCGTCTTTTGTTTTCATAATTTTTAACTCCTTGTTTTTAATTGTTCCCCTGGCGGCTCGACTTTGCCGGTCTGTGTCCGCCGGGGGATTTTAATTTACTTATAAGCTAACTTTTGTATTAAAGGGTTGCACCTGTCAGGTCAGCACCTGTCAGGTCAGCACCTGACAGGTCAGTACCCGTCAGGTCAGAGCCCCTGAGGTCAGCACCTGACAGGTCAGCCCTCGTCAAGTCAGCGCACGTCAGGTCAGCGCCACGGAGATCGGCACCTGACAGATTTGCGCCCATCAGGTTTGCGCACCTGAGGTTTGCGCCTCTCAGGTCAGTACCTGACAGGTCAGCGTCCATCAGGTCAGCGCTCGCCAGATCTGCGCCACGGAGAGCGGCATCTCTGAGAGATTCTTCGTCAATCTCTCGTATTAATCTCCCTGACCAACAATTCCTTATTTCAATCATGATTCCTTCTCCTTTTGTTAGAATCCGGCGTTTAATCGCCTTACACTCCCGCCAGTTGCCTGGGGGAGAATGAGGGGATTAATCCTCTTGTATATTCATCCAGTCTTCTATTTCCGGTGGGGGATAATTCCCCCACTCAGATACCCCTGCATTGCAAATGATGCAGTACGTATCTCGCTTTTCGTTCAAAACCATTACCACCATCTCGTCTCCTTCCTGCTTATTGGAGACGATTCTGATTTCATCTAGGGAGTCGTAATGCTCCCCTTTTTTTATTCCACGTTGAGCAAGATATTCCTTTTTCTCTTGCTCCGTCAACTCCATTCCCTGCACCAGTTTGTAATAACTCATGATCTTCTCCTTTTCTTTTGTGTTTGCTCTATGTTCTTATTATAGAGCATGGTCTATGGTTTGTCAAGAGAAAAATTGCTTTTTTTGAAAATACTTTTCTTGTAGGTGAATGGGGGGCACAACGAAAAAAGCCCCCTGCCACTGAACATATGTATAAAAAATCGCCTTTGAGACTGAAGCGCGCGCCCCGCATATATAAGGTAGACTAGAAGATATAAGCGAAGGAAAAGAAGAAATTACATAAGAATACACGAAGTTCCTTAATCAAAACAAAACAAAAGAGTATAAATAAAACAAATGTGTAATTAGAGAAATGCTC
>LSQX01188364.1_pt1 | contig 29233 bp, 25 predicted proteins | sample 654561 | NCBI WGS metagenome assembly LSQX01 (sample SAMN04489861, study PRJNA283612) | anaerobic digester metagenome | isolation source: 4 biogas reactors fed with cattle manure at either 37C or 55C with and... | place: Denmark: Kongens Lyngby | collected 2014 | reverse complement strand
AAAAGCCCAGGCGGGGAGGTTTCACTCAGCAAAAGAAACCACCCGGCTGGCTGTTTTATTTTATGGGTAGTGCTGAAACTGTGATGTTGTAACCTATGGTAGGAGAGACTAGGTGAGGGAGGAATATTCATGGACAAAGAGCCTCAAGTGGGCATCGTTTTAGGCAGTGCGTCCGATGGTGCTTTAGGTCAGGAAATTACAAAAGTCTTGACTTCTTTTGAGGTGTCGTTTGAGCTGGTGGTGGCTTCGGCCCACCGTACACCCCAAAAGGCTTCTTTGTACGCTAAGGAAGCAGCCGGACGGGGGATAAAGGTACTTATTGCTGTTGCCGGTTTGGCGGCCCATCTGCCGGGAGTACTGGCGGCGGATACCGTACTTCCTGTTATTGGGGTGCCGGCGGCAGGAGGGACTTTGGGCGGGCTGGATGCCCTGCTGTCCATAGCCCAGATGCCGGGAGGCATTCCCGTAGCTTCTGTTGGTATCAACAATGGTAAGAACGCGGCCCTGCTGGCAGTGGCTATTTTGGCTCTCTCCAGCCAAAGCCTGGCTCAGCGGTTACAGGCGTATCGCCAGGAACTGGCAGCCCAGGTAGAGGCGGGGGAGCAGGAAGTATTGCGGGAATTGTGATCTTAGGTCAAATGTTTCCCACCATAATGCTGTTCATTTGCTTACCGGTCTTTTGCTCGCTTTTGTGAAGTCCACAAAGCAGGATAAGGTCAGTGAGTAAGTGAAGGGGCTAGATGTCGTGTAGTTGTCTGGTTGTATGGCCATCCTCACAGCGGGGCTTAGCCCTCGATCAAAAGAGCGCAGACCAGTGAGGACAGGGCGGAGCGGCTGTTTCCCACCTTACAGGGTGTACAGGGAGCGAAGCGAGTTGCCCGAAGCCCCCGAGCGAGCCAAGCTCCGTCGTTCTGGGGGGCGCCGCGGAGCGTAAGGATGGCCTGCATCGGGATCAACCATGAAAAAAGGGGGTTTTTCTGATGGTGGATTACAAAAGCATGGGGCTTTCCGACCAAGAATATTCAAAGATCGTAAAGCTCATGGGGCGGGAGCCCAATGAGACCGAGACCGGAATCTTTGCTGTCATGTGGTCCGAACACTGCGGCTATAAGAATTCACGTCCGCTGCTCAAACTATTTCCCACCGAGGGTAAATATGTCCTTCAGGGGCCGGGCGAAAATGCCGGAGTAGTGGATATTGGCGACGGACAAGCAGCGGTATTTAAGATCGAGAGCCACAATCACCCGTCGGCAGTGGAACCGTATGAAGGAGCGGCCACCGGCGTGGGCGGCATTGTGCGTGACGTGTTTGCTATGGGTGCCCGTCCGATAGCGTCTATTAATTCTTTGCGCTTTGGCGAGCTTAACGATAATCACACCCGCTGGATATTTGATGGGGTGGTGGACGGCATTGCCGGCTATGGTAATACCCTGGGCGTGCCTACAGTAGCCGGGGAAGTTTATTTTAGCCCTTCCTACCAGGGTAACCCACTGGTAAACGCCATGGTGGTGGGACTTTTAACCGGTGATCCGGCTAAAGGGTTAGCAGCCGGCGTAGGTAACAAGGTGCTCCTGGCCGGTGGCAAAACAGGGCGCGACGGTGTTCATGGGGCCACTTTTGCTTCCGGGGAGTTGGACGAAAAGTCGGAGGAACGGCGAGAGGCTATTCCGGCCGGTAACCCAGAGCTGGAAAAACGCCTCATCGAGGCTTGTCTGGAAGCACTGGCTGCCGGGCACGTGGTGGGTATGCAGGATCTGGGTGCAGCCGGCCTTACTTCTTCCAGTGCCGAGATGGCGTCACGGGCCGGCACGGGCATGGAGATGGATCTTTCATTGGTTCCTGTCAAAGAAGAAGGCCTTACCCCGTACGAAATGATGCTGTCGGAATCGCAAGAACGCATGCTGCTGGTAGTTGAGCAGGGTTACGAAGAAGAAGTGCGGCAAATTTTCACCCGCTGGGATATCGAATCGGTCTATATTGGACAAGTAACAGACGATGGCCTCCTTAGAGTCTACCATGACGGGGAGATTGCCGCCGAAGTGCCGACAAAATATCTCACCGAAGAAGTGCCCACGTACGTACGCCAAGGTCAGATGCCCGGTTATCTCAAGGAGGAACAGTCTTTCGATTGGAGCACTCTGCCGGAGCCTGCTGACTACAACGAAGCTTTGCTTAAGCTGATGTCGTCAGGGAATATCTGTAGCCGTAAATATATCTGGGAAAAGTTCGATACAGAGGCCCAGGGTAACACAGTAGTGGGACCGGGTTCGGATGCTGCGGTGCTTCAAGTGGAAGGGACGAACAAGGGCTTGGCCATAACCGTGGATGGCAACGGACGATATACGTACTTAGATCCCTACACTGGCGGTATGATCGCTGTAGCCGAAGCAGCCCGTAACTTGGCTGTCACCGGAGCCGAACCCTTGGGATTGACCGATGGCCTCAACTTTGGCAACCCGGAAAAGCCGGAGGTATATTGGCAGCTACAAAAGGCCATTGAGGGCATGGCAGCCGCTTGCCGGGCGCTGGAGATTCCAGTGGTAGGCGGAAATGTGAGCCTATACAACGAGATCGAAGGCCAGGCCATTTTCCCCACCCCTATAGTCGGTATGGTGGGCTTGCTGCCGGATGTGTCCAAACACGCGCGGCAGGGATTTCGGGCGGCCGGGGATCTAATTGTGCTGCTGGGCAGTACAGAGGATGAACTAGGTGGCAGCGAGTATCTGTATGCGCTGCACAATCTGGAAACGGGACGTCCGCCGCACCTGGATTTGGACCGCGAACTTCGGATTCAGAGCTTATGCCGCCAGGCTATAGCCCGGGGACTGTTGGCTTCGGCCCACGATGTTTCCGACGGCGGGCTGGTGGTAGCTATAGCCGAAAGCTGCCTGACTGGGAAAAACGGTCCCATAGGTGCCACAGTCAAGGTAGACCTTGGCAGCTTGCGCCGAGACAGTACCTACTTCGGTGAGACTCAATCCAGGGTTGTGGTGTCGGTAGCACCGGATAAACTTACGGCCCTGGAGAAACTGGCCGCTGACTTTGGCGTACCCTATACTGTTTTGGGTAAAACCGGTGACGATCACTTTACAGTGGACGATGTTATCTCGCTGCCGTTAACAAAACTGCAGCAGGCTTGGGAGGGGACATTTTAATGCCGCCACTTAAAGTTAGGGAAAAGTGCGGCGTGTTCGGTATTTATGCTCCGGGCGAAGACGTGGGGCGGTTAACTTACATGGGGCTGTTTGCTCTGCAGCATCGCGGGCAAGAAAGTGCCGGTATAGCTATCACGGACGGTCGAACCATTGTATTGGAGAAAGACCGAGGCTTGGTGGCCGAAGTGTTTACTCCCGAACGGCAGCAACGTCTCCATGGCAAGTTAGCTATCGGCCATGTGTTGTACGGCAATACCGATACCCAAAGTAACGTGGAAAATGCTGAACCTCTGGCGGTAATGTCCCGCCGGGGTTCCTTGGCTTTGGCCCATAACGGAGAAATTACCAATGCCGATGCCCTAAGAGCTGAACTTAGTCGTCGTGGCTATCTGTTTCGTACCGACAGTGATATCGAAGTTATCGCCAGTCTCGTTGCTCAAGCGGAAGATCCGGACTTAACCTCGGCTCTTATATCTACCCTCAGAAAACTAAACGGTGCTTATGCCTTGGTGGTGCTAACTCCTGATCGTATTATGGGTATTCGCGACCCGCACGGCATTCGCCCCCTGTCTTTGGGCCGGTTCGACGGCGGTTATGTCTTGGCCTCAGAAACGTGTGCCTTCGATACCGTTGGTGCCCAGTTTATCCGACCGGTAGAGCCGGGTGAATTGGTGACCATAGGACCGGACGGTATTTCGTCCCAGCGTTTTGCTCCCGGTGAAAAAGCGGTCTGCACCTTTGAGTATATNNTTGAATATATCTACTTTGCCCGCCCCGACAGTCTGATCGAAGGGATCGGTGTTCATGGCGCCCGCCGGCGGGCCGGCCGGATTTTGGCCGCTGAACACCCGGCCAAGGCCGATATGGTTATTTCTGTACCCGACTCTGGCACATCGGCAGCTTTGGGTTATGCGGAGGCAGCCGGAATTCCCTTGGATGCAGGGTTGATCAAGAACCGCTATGTGGGGCGCACGTTCATAAAACCGAGCCAGAAGGACCGGGAATTTGCTGTACAGCTAAAGCTCAGTCCTTTGCAGGAGGTATTGGCCGGAAAGAGTGTGGTAATGGTAGACGATTCCATTGTCCGCGGAACCACCTGTGGGCGGTTGGTCCGAATGCTGAAGAAGGCCGGGGTGAAGAACGTGCATGTACGAGTAGCCTCGCCACCGGTAATCAGCCCCTGTTACTACGGTATTGACACCCCTTACCGCCAAGAGTTGGTGGCCGCGCAGTTGACGATTGAGGCTATTCGGACCAACATTGGTGCTGACTCGTTGGGTTTCCTCAGTACAGAGGGGCTAAAAAACGCTATCGGACTTCCGGATGATCCTTATTGTATGGCCTGTTTCAGCGGTCATTACCCCGCCGGTCGACCGGACAAGGAAGAGGAGGAATAACAGGATGCCGACAGAAAGCTGGAGCTATGCCAAGGCCGGTGTAGACATCAATGCCGGCAACGAAGCCGTACGACGAATCAAACCCTTGGTACAGGGGACCATGAGGCCGGAGGTACTGTCCGGTATTGGCGGCTTTGCCGGCTTGTTTGCCTTGGCCGAGGGAAAATACCGCCGGCCGGTGCTAGTGTCAGGTTGTGACGGTGTGGGTACCAAGCTAAAAGTTGCCTTTGCTGTAGATAAGCACGACACGGTCGGCATAGATTGTGTGGCTATGTGTGTAAACGACATCTTAGTTCTAGGGGCCGAACCTCTGTTTTTCCTGGATTACCTAGCGGTAGGGCGCTTAATGCCGGAACAAGTGGAGCAGGTAGTACGCGGCGTGGCCGAAGGTTGCCGCCAAGCCGGCTGTGCGCTGCTCGGTGGAGAGACGGCGGAGATGCCGGGGTTTTATCCAGCGGGCGAATACGACCTGGCCGGGTTTGCTGTCGGCGTAGTGGAAAAAGACAGCATCATCGACGGCCGCACCGTGGTTCCCGGAGATGTTATCTTAGGACTCGGTTCCAACGGACTGCACAGCAATGGGTTTTCGCTGGTGCGCAAGGTGCTGTTAGAAGAATCCCAGTTGAATCTGGCTTGTTCTGTAGATGACTTCAGACACTCGTTAGGGGAAGAGCTGCTGGAGCCCACCCGGATCTATGCACCATCCATTCTTGGTTTATTACCGCAGGTTTCTGTGAAGGGCATGGCTCATATCACCGGCGGCGGGTTAGTGGAAAATGTGGTCCGAGTGCTGACGGCAGGGACCAAAGCGGTGATTAAGGCCGGCAGTTGGCCGGTACCACCTATATTTAACCTTATTCGTGAACAGGGTCAGGTGGCAGAGGCAGAGATGGTGCGCACGTTTAACTTAGGAGTTGGGTTCGTGGTTATTGTTGCTGCTGCTGATGCCGCTCGGGCGACCGAGATCCTGGCCGGTACAGGAGAAAAAGTCTATACCGTAGGCAGGGTGACAGCCGGTGATCCGGCGGTAGAGATAGAAGGGAGCATTTTCGCATGAAATCGGGCTTAGCAGTGTTAGCTTCCGGGCGCGGCACGAACCTTCAGGCCATCATCGATGCCTGGGAGCACGGTACTCTACCGGTAGACATTGTCGGTGTGCTCAGCAACAATCCAACAGCCCAAGCTCTTGATCGAGCCCGATCCTGTGGCATTCCCACAGCGGTGCTTCGGCTTAAAGACTACCCCGATCGGCGCTCCTATGGGGAAGCGTTAGTTAAGCAGCTACAAGATTGGCAGACGGACCTAGTGGCCTTGGCCGGCTTTATGCTGCTGCTTGACCCAGTGGTTATTGAAGCTTTTCCTCATCGAATCCTCAATATCCATCCGGCCCTGCTACCGTCGTTTAAGGGCATTAACGCCCAGCAGCAGGCACTGGACTATGGGGTACGCGTCACCGGTTGCACTGTTCATCTTGTGGATGAGGACATGGACACCGGGCCGATAATATTACAAGCAGCAGTTCCGGTACTGCCAAACGATACCGAAGAAACTCTGGCGGCGCGCATTCTGACCGAAGAACATCGCCTTTATCCCGAAGCCATTCGGTTGCTGGCCGCCGGCAGGATAAAGGTTTGTGGCCGCAAAGTACGGATTTTGGCTAAAGGAGAAGATAACATTGATCAAAATTAACAGGGCTTTGTTGTCGGTATCGGACAAGAGCGGGCTAATTGAGTTGGCCCAAGGGTTGGTTCAAGCTGGGGTCGAGATCATATCTTCAGGAGGAACAGCCAAGGCGTTGGCCGAGGCCAGGCTACCGGTGCGGCGGGTAGAAGAGATTACCGGCTTTCCCGAAATCTTGGACGGTCGGGTCAAGACCTTACATCCAGCGATTCATGCTGGGATACTGGCCCGACGCGACGTGCCGGAACATATGGCCAAGTTACAGGAACTGGGACTTGCTCCCATAGACCTGGTGGTGGTTAACCTGTATCCCTTTGCCGCTACCATTTCCCGGCCCGATGTAACGCTGGCCGAGGCGGTGGAAAACATCGATATCGGTGGACCGACGCTGATCCGAGCTGCAGCCAAGAACCATCAAGGTGTAGCAGTGGTGGTTAATCCGGACCGCTATGGTGACATACTGGCCGAACTTAAGGCCGAAGGCGGTATTAGTGCTGAGACGGCTTATGGGCTGGCGGCGGAAGCTTTTGCCCATACCGCTCAGTATGACACTGTAATTGCCGGCTACTTAGGAAAACAAGAACAGGCTTTTCCGGACAACCTGCATTTGGCTTACATTAAGGCCCTGGATCTTCGCTACGGCGAGAATCCTCATCAAAAAGCAGCGCTGTATGTGGAGCCGGGCAAAAGTTGTGGGATCCCCGGGGCCAAGAAACTGCATGGCAAGGATCTATCCTTTAACAATATTAACGATGCTAACGGTGCTTGGGAACTGGTACAAGAGTTTACGGCTCCTTGTGCCGTCGGGGTCAAACATAGCAATCCTTGTGGTGTGGGGGTGGCCGCTGATCTTTTAACCGCTTGGCAAAAAGCATACGAAGGTGACCCGGTATCTATTTTCGGTGGGATTGTGGCTTTTAACCAGACGGTAACAGCCGAGGTGGTGGCGGAACTCAACAAGATTTTCTTAGAAGTGGTCATTGCTCCTGACTACGCGCCCGAGGCCTTGGACTTTCTTAAAACAAAGAAAAACCGCATTGTGCTACAGGCCGTACCGGGCGGCCAAGGTCGCGAGCGGGATCTGAAAAAGGTTCGCGGCGGTCTGTTGGTACAAGAATTAGACCAACAAGATTACGCTCCAGACGATTTAAAAGTGGTCACCAAACGGACTCCGACGGCTAAAGAAATGAAGGATCTGAAGTTTGCCTGGAAAGTGGTTAAGTATGTAAAATCCAACGCTATTGTCTTGGCTAAGGACGAGCAAATCATTGGAGTGGGAGCGGGCCAGATGAACCGTGTGGGAGCAGTGGATATTTCGGCTCGTCAAGCGGGGCCGAAAGCCCAGGGCGCTGTCATGGCCTCCGATGCCTTTTTCCCCATGCCCGATTCAGTGGCGAGAGCGGCTGGGGCCGGCGTTACAGCTATTATTCAGCCAGGCGGATCGGTGCGCGACGAAGATTCTATCCGAGCGGCAGACGAAGCCGGTGTAGCCATGGTGTTTACCGGGATGAGGCATTTTAGGCACTAGAGTGGACCTAGTTGGCGTGGGAACAGGCTAGTTGATACGAGGAGGGTGTTACGCTGTGAAAGTTCTGATAGTGGGCGGTGGCGGGCGCGAACATACGCTGGCCTGGAAACTGGCGCAGAGCCCACGGGTGAAGCGGGTATTGGTAGCACCGGGTAATGCCGGTACACGTCAGGTAGCAGAGAATGTGCCCATTGCGGCTACAGATATAGAAGGGCTAGCCAATTGGGCCGAAGAGCAAAGGATTGATCTTACCGTGGTAGGGCCGGAGGCACCGCTTACCGCCGGGTTGGTAGATGCTTTCACAGCCCGAGGGCTGAAGGCGTTTGGCCCTACGCGCGAAGCGGCAGCTATCGAGGGGAGCAAGGTTTTCAGTAAGAACCTGATGCAAAAGTATAACATTCCCACTGCAGCCTATGCTGTGTTTACGGAACCGGACAAGGCCAAAGACTACGTACGGCAACAAGAGCTGCCGGTGGTACTTAAGGCCGATGGACTGGCGGCCGGAAAAGGTGTGGTGATAGCCCAGAACCAAGACGAGGCCATGAAAGCGGTGGAAGATATATTGGAGGCCGGTGTCTTTGGCGCTGCCGGCAATCGGTTGGTGGTGGAGGAATTTCTCCAGGGGGAAGAAGTAACAGTTCTGGCTTTTTGTGACGGGGAGCATGTTCTACCCCTGGCGTCCTCACAGGATCATAAGCGCATTTTTGATGGAGATGAGGGGCCGAACACCGGCGGGATGGGTGCCTATTCGCCGGTGCCAGCCTTAACGTCGGCCCTGGCTGCGGAAGTGGAAAAGACGATTCTAAAACCCACCGTCCAAGCCATGGCCGCCGAGGGCCACCCCTTTAGCGGAATATTGTATGCCGGACTCATGCTCACGGCAGACGGGCCAAAGGTATTGGAATTTAACGCTCGCTTTGGTGATCCTGAAGCCCAGGCGGTGATACCGCGTCTTTGTACGGATCTGGTCGGTGTGATCGAAGCGGCCCTACAGGGTAAGCTGGATAAAGTACAGCTTAGTTGGCGTCCGGAAGCGGCTCTCACAGTGGTGTTGGCATCGGCGGGTTATCCGGGCCCATATGAAACCGGAGGCCCAATTTCAGGTTTAGAAGAAGCGGCGAAACTGCAGGGCATCTATGTTTATCATGCCGGAACGGCTGTTGCCGGGGGTAAGGTAGTCACAGCCGGCGGCCGGGTGTTGGCTGTTACCGCTTTGGGAGCGGACCTTGGTGTGGCCCAACAGCGAGCCTATCAGGCGGTGGAGCAGATCAAGTTCGAAGGGTGCCATTTCCGCCGGGACATTGGATGGCGAGCTCTTAGCCGATAAGACAAGAAATTGAACGCCCAGGGCAGAAGAATGCAGAGGAAACGAGATAACTAACAACGAATTCAAATGTGAGGATCTACAAGGTATTTTGACTACCAGTAGCGAATGTAAAGACTATATGCCGAATGATGCTAGAGTCACTAGTGTCGGAGAACTACGAGAGAGGTGTTTGCAAACATGCTGTCGGACATTGAGATTGCCCAAGGGGCAAAACTGAGGCCCATTACGGAGGTGGCATCCTCCCTCGGTCTCGGGGAGGAAGACCTGGAGTTGTATGGGCGCTATAAGGCTAAGATAAGCCCAGCGGTTTGGGAGCGGGTTAAGGATCAACCGGACGGAAAACTGGTTCTGGTCACGGCTATCAACCCGACCCCTGCTGGAGAAGGAAAGACTACTGTTTCAGTTGGCTTAGCCGATGCTTTGAGCCAACTGGGTAAGAAGGTAATGGTAGCGCTCAGAGAGCCTTCGCTTGGTCCCAGTTTTGGTCTTAAGGGCGGTGCCGCCGGGGGCGGATATGCGCAAGTAGTACCGATGGAAGATATCAACTTACACTTCACCGGCGACATTCATGCAGTTACCACCGCTCATAATCTGCTGTCGGCCATTATAGACAACCACTTACAACAGGGTAACGAACTGGGTATTGATCCTCGACGCATTACTTGGAAGCGAGTCATGGACATGAACGAGCGAGCGCTGAGAAAGGTGGTTGTCGGACTGGGCGGCCGGCCCCATGGGGTGCCTCGAGAAGACAGCTTCGACATATCAGTGGCGTCGGAAGTTATGGCTAGTTTGTGCCTGGCTGATAGCTTAACCGAGCTCAAAGAACGGCTGGCCCGCATCGTTATCGGCTATACCTATGACGCTAAACCGGTGACAGTAAGGGATCTTAACGCCCAAGGTGCCATGACCATCTTACTTAAAGATGCACTAAAGCCAAATCTGGTTCAGACTCTGGGACAAGTACCGGCGTTTGTGCACGGCGGCCCCTTTGCCAATATTGCTCACGGTTGCAATAGCATTCAGGCCACTCGTCTGGGGCTGAAACTGGCCGACTACATGGTAACAGAAGCCGGTTTCGGTGCTGATTTAGGGGCCGAGAAGTTCTTGGACATCAAATGTAGGGTAGCTGGCCTTAAGCCCAACGCAGTGGTAATCGTGGCCAGTATTCGCGCCTTAAAGGCCCATGGCGGTGTAGCTAAGACCGAGCTCAAGAAAGAGAATGTACCGGCTTTAGAAACGGGTTTTGCCAACTTAGAAAAACAAGTGGAAAACATCCGAGGCTTTGGTTTGCCAGCGGTGGTGGCTATCAACCGCTTCCCCACCGATACCAAAGCTGAGATCGAGAAGCTGAGCGAGCTTTGCCGTCGGTTTGGCGTTCCTTTTGCCTTGACAGATGTGTGGGCCCAAGGCGGCGCCGGCGGTATCGAACTGGCCCAGGAAGTGATGGCAGCAGCCGAGCGGCCGTCGAACTTTACCTTTATGTATGATCGGGCCCAATCACCGAAAGAGAAGATTGCTGCCATTGCCACCAAAGTTTACGGTGCGGCCAAAGTAGAGTACACAGCCGAAGCTGAGCGGGATCTGAAGGCTATTCATGGTCAGGGTTACGATGACTTGCTGATTTGTATAGCTAAAACCCAGTATTCCTTAACTGATGATCCAACATTGGTCGGCCGACCCAGAGATTTTACCATTATCGTGCGGGAAGTCCGCCTCTCGGCAGGCGCTGGGTTCTTAGTGGCTGTTACCGGCCAGATCATGACAATGCCCGGTTTGCCCAAGAGGCCGGCCGCCTTGAGTATGGATATCGACGCCCAGGGCCGGATTACGGGATTGTTTTAAGGGAGGAGATAAGATGACGGCCCAAATTCTAGACGGGAAAAAAGTGGCGGCCGATGTCCGGGCCAGTATCGGGGCCGAAATTGAGCGGCTTAAAGGTCGCGGCGTTACCCCGGGGCTGGCGGTAGTGCTGGTGGGGGAGGATCCTGCTTCCCAGGTTTACGTACGGAGCAAAGAAAAGGCGTGCCAGGCAGTGGGGATGAATTCCTTCCTGCATCGTTTACCCGCCGCAACTGAACAGGACCGGCTGCTAGAGCTGATTAAGCAGCTAAATGCTGCCCCGGCGGTCCACGGTATTCTGGTACAATTGCCCTTACCGCCGCAGATTGACGCCGACGTGGTTCTTCAGGCCATCGACCCGGCCAAAGACGTGGATGGTTTTCATCCCTTCAACGCGGGGAAACTCATGGCCGGTTTAAAGACTTTTGTCCCCTGTACCCCGCGCGGCATTATGCATCTGCTGGCGGTATACAATATTCCTTTGAAAGGGAAACAGGCGGTGGTAATAGGGCGGAGCAACATCGTGGGCAAGCCCATAGCCCATCTACTGTTGGCTCAGCATGCCACGGTAACGGTCTGCCATAGCAGAACGGTAGGGCTAAGCGATATTACCCGCCGGGCTGATGTGTTAGTGGCCGCCGTAGGCCGGCCGCACATGGTCACTGCCGACATGATCAAGCCCGGGGCAACGGTGGTAGACGTGGGTATTAACCGCTTACCAGAAGGGTTAGTGGGCGATGTAGATTTTGAAGCGGCCAAAGAAGTAGCCGGCTATATCACCCCGGTACCCGGCGGCGTGGGACCGCTTACCATTGCCATGCTACTCCAAAACACATTAGAGGCGGCAGCCGTATAATGAAGGTATTAAAGAAGTGATCGAGCTACCAGGGCCGCAAGCATTCACGCTCGCGGCCTTTTGACTTGCGCATGATTTTGACCGGAATACACATTGTAACAGGAGCGTAGGTGGGATACAATGTTACAAACAGCGGGGCGGTATGAAATGAAGAAGATTGGCTACCGAATAATACTTCAAGAATGGAGGGTACCTAATTGACCACAGGTGATTTTAAAGAAGACCCGCGCTTTGCCCAATGCAGCAAAGAGACAATAGTAATGGTAGTCTTGCTAATTGCTAACATTTTATGGTGGTTTGGTTTTGCTTACGTCCTTGGCTCCCGGCCAGTAGAGCAGTATAGTTATGTTTTGGGATTGCCGGCGTGGTTTTTTTACAGTTGTGTTCTGGGCTATGTTGTCTTTAGCTTGGCTTCCTATCTAGCTGTTCGCTTCTTCTTTAAAGACATTCCTTTGGACAGTCCCGAAACCAAGAAAGGAGGCGAACAGAAATAATGCAACCTCAAGCAGTCTTGGTGGTTCTCATTATTGTTTATTTGAGTGTACTGGTCGGCGTAGGGGTGTATGCTTCCAGAGCTAGACAGACTGTTAAGGGCGGGTTTTTGGCCGACTACTTTCTCGGAGGACGCAGCTTAAGCGGTTTTGTATTGGCTATGACTTTGGTAGCTACCTATACCAGTGCCAGTAGCTTCTTGGGCGGGCCAGGTACCGCCTATAATCAAGGGCTAGGCTGGGTACTGCTGGCTGTTATTCAATTGCCTTCTATGTATGTTACTTTGGGGGTGCTAGGCAAAAGGTTTGCCATTATCGGCCGCAAGATTAATGCAGTTACGGTTATTGATTTTCTGCGCGAACGCTATGACAATAATAAATTTGTGACCATATCTTCGGCGGTATTCATTGTTGCTTTCCTAATTGCAGCTGTAGCCGCGCAGTTCTTGGGTGGGGCTCGCCTATTTCAGTCAGTGACCGGCTATAGCTATTTGCTGTGCCTGATCCTTTTTACTGCTGTGGTGATGGTCTATGTAACCCTCGGCGGTTTTGTGGCAGTTGCACTCAACGACGCTATCAATGGGACCATGATGTTTATCGGCACAGTTGTGCTCCTTGTGACTACGATTGTGGCTGGTGGTGGCCTGCCGGCCATAATGACTAAAGTGGCCCAAATCAATCCCGATCTCATTACACCCTTTGGGGTAGACAATTTTATCAGCGTACCTTGGATTTCGTCGTTCTGGATACTGGTTTGTATCGGTATTCTGGGTTTACCGCAGAACGCAGTACGAGCTATGACGTTTAAGAATTCCAAAGCTATGCACCAGGCAATTGTCATTGGCACTGTGGTTGTGGGAATGCTGATGCTAGGTATGCACTTGGTGGGAGTGTTAGCACGGGCCATAGTGCCCGTGGTGGCAAACAGCGATATGACTATTCCCACGTTGGCTCTTCAAGTTCTACATCCGGTAGTAGCGGCCTTTGTCCTGGCGGCACCCCTGGCAGCCATCATGTCGACAGTAGACTCACAATTAATATACATCGCCGGGACTATTGTTAAAGACGTATATTTGAACTACATCAATCCAACTGCACCAGAAAGTGGCATCAAGAGACTCAGTCAGGGTTGCAATATTGTTCTTAGCCTGGTGATCTTGGCCCTAGCTATTAAACCCCCAAGCATGATTGTGTGGATAAACCTTTTTGCTTTCGGCGGTTTGCAGGCAGCGTTTTTCTTCCCCCTGGTAGGAGGCCTTTATTGGAAGCGGGCCAATGTACAAGGGGCCATAGCGGCTCAACTGGCCGGGGTTTTGTCTTTTATCTGGTTTACGGCTAAGATGCCGCGTCCGTTGGGTTTGCACCCCATAGTGCCCACCCTGGGCATTAGTCTGGCCGCTTTTCTCCTGGTTAGCTTAGCCACACCGGCTCCAAAGATGGAAACCATCCAGAAGTTCTGGGGCTAATTAATCGCCTTTTCTTTCGGACAGGCCTCTGGTATAATTAGGTTGTGAGATAGTTCCCAGCATTTGTTTAGTAAGACAGGGCTAGTTGCTATAAAGATCTACTTTGCTGGGGGGATGCAGCGACAAAAAACATAGATTCACCTGGGTTCGTGAGCAAGGGAAGAGGGGGAAAAGCTTGTGTTCAAGAGTAAAAAGATTCTAGCTCTGACGTTGGTGCTAGCGGTAGTTTTGACCGTGGCTGGGTGTGGGCCCAAGCCGGCTCCCAGTGAAGCTGAAGAGCCCGGAGAGGACAAGATCAAGGTCGGTTTGGTGTTTGACGTGGGTGGCCGGGGCGACTTGTCGTTCAACGACGGTACTTATGCCGGTTTTGAGAAGGCTTTTAACGACTTCTCGGACAAGATCGAGGGCAAACCGGAAGATGCGGCTAAGGAGCCGTCGGGCGGGGGCGAAGACAGAGAGCAGCTTATGCGCCTTCTGGCCGAAAGCGGCTATGACATGATTGTGGCTGTGGGCTTCATGTTTACGGAGCATGTGGATAAGCTGTCGAAAGAGTTTCCCGATACCAAGTTCGTTCTTATTGACGGTGCCATCGATGACTTAGACGAAGACTCCAACATTGTCTGCCTCCTGTTCAAAGAGCACGAAGGCAGTTTCTTGGTGGGCGCAGCTGCAGCTTTGAAGTCCGAGACCGATAAGGTCGGCTTCGTGGGCGGTATGAAAGGAGCGCTCATTGAGCGGTTTGAAGTTGGCTATTTGGCCGGAGCCAAGTATGTGAACCCCAAAATCGAAACCTATTCTGACTATATCGGCACCACCGGCGACGCTTTTAAGGATCCGGTGAAGGGCAAAGAACTGGCCTTGAAGCAATACAAGGCCGGCGCCGACGTGGTCTATCATGCCTCCGGTGCTTCCGGAACAGGTGTTATTGAAGCTGGCACCAACGAGAAGAAGTTCGTTATCGGCGTAGACTCTGACCAGTCACTTACTGCTACTGACGAGCAGCGGCCCTACATTCTCACCAGTATGCTCAAACGCTTGGATGTGGCTACCTATGATACGATCAAAGACTTTGTGGAAGGCAACTACAAAGGTGGGTACCGGGTCTTTGGGTTAGCGGACGACGGGGTAGCTTATGCTGTTAACCAGTACAATAAAGATCTACTCAGTGATATCGAGCCGCAACTGAAGGAACTCAAAGCTAAAGTAGTCAAAGGCGAAATTAAAGTACCCATCGACAAAGCCGAATACGAGAAGTTCTTGCAAACACTGCCGAAATAGCGACCGTAAAGCAGTGGGGTGGCACACGCCGCCCCGCTTTTTTAGGAGGGAAAATGGTGGCCACGGCGGTAAAATTAACCGGGATTACGAAGAGATTCCCTGGTGTGTTGGCTAATGACAGTATTGATCTTCAAGTGACTAAAGGTGAAATTCACGCTATTGTAGGCGAAAACGGGGCCGGCAAAAGCACCCTCATGAAGATTTTGGCCGGGCTCTATCAGCCGGATGCCGGCCAGATCTTTATCTTCGGGCAAGAGCAGGTGATCAGTTCGCCGGCTCGGGCTATTGAGCTCAAGATCGGCATGGTTCACCAGCACTTTATGTTAATTCCGCGCTTTACCGTGCTGGAGAACATTGTGCTGGGAGCGGAGCGCAAACACGGGGTCAGGCTAGATACTTTAGCCGCGCGCCGGGAGGTTACGGATCTGTGCCAGTTGTATAATTTTGCTCTGGAGCTGGAGGCCCCGGTGGGTGAGATTTCGGTGGGACAAGCTCAGCGGGTGGAAATTCTGAAAGTCCTCTATCGCGGGGCCGATATTTTGGTTTTGGATGAGCCTACGGCTGTGTTGGCACCCCAAGAGGTTAAAGAGCTCTTTAATAATCTTCGCCGGCTCAAGGATGACGGCAAGACGATTATTTTTATCAGCCATAAGCTAGATGAAGTACTGGAGATTGCTGACCGGGTCACGGTGCTTAGAAAAGGAAAATTGGTGGGGACGGCGGCTGCCGATTCGGTCAGCCAGGATGATCTGGCCCAAATGATGGTGGGGAGGCCGGTAGTTCAAAGCATTGACAAAGAAGAAGGGACTTTCGGGGCGGCGGTTTTGTCGCTGGTAGGGCTGACTTTGCAAGAGACCGGGGATCGGGCGGCGTTGTCCGATTTGTCGCTTGAGGTTCGCGCCGGGGAAATCTATGGTATCGCCGGAATTGAAGGCAACGGACAAAAAGAGCTAGCTGAAGCCGTGATTGGCCTGCGCCAACCTACAGCCGGACAGATCCTGATTTCCGGCCAGGATACCAAGGGCCTGGATGTAGCTGCCGTACGGGCTCTCGGGGTGGCCTATATTTCCGAGGACCGGCACCGCCAAGGATTGGTGCTGCCGATGAAGGTCTGGGAGAACATGATCCTGGGCTTGCAGCGGCGGCAGTTTTATCGCCGGCCGCGGCTTGAGGTTACGGCGGCGCAGCAGTTCAGCCGGCAAAAAGTGGAGGAGTACAGTATTGCTCTGAGCTCGATCCAGCAAAAAGCAGAGAGCCTGTCCGGCGGCAATCAACAAAAGGTGATTTTGGCCCGCGAGTTGGCCCAGGAGCCGCAAATGATTGTGGCGGCTCAACCCACCAGGGGTCTGGATATTGGGGCGGCGGAGTTTGTGCACCGTCAGCTGCTGGCTAAACGCCAGAGCGGCTGCGCTATTCTATTTATCTCCGCCGACTTGGATGAAGTGCTCTCCATTGCCGACCGGGTGGGTGTGATCTACAACGGCCGGATTGTGGCTGAGTTTAGGCCGGAAGAAGTAACGGCGGAGGAGCTGGGGGTCTATATGCTGGGCGGTAGGAAGAAGGCAGGTGGGGCAGCATGAGCAAAGACTGGCAGATAAGGATCATAAGAGTGGCGGCACCGGTGGTGGCCATACTGTTGGCAGCGTTTCTGAGTTCTTTGGTAATCTTGGCGATCGGGAAGAGCCCGCTGGCAGTGTTTGCCACCATGTTCAGCTTCAGTTTTCGCCGTCTGGACAGTATCGCTATTATTCTGCACAATGCTACCCCCTTAATCTTTTCCGGGTTAGCAGTGTCCATCGGTTTTCATATGGGACTGTTTAATATCGGGGTGGAAGGGCAGTATCTTATGGGCGCCTTTACGGCGGCTCTGGTGGGGTTTGCCGTTAAAGGGCTGCCCCAGGCGATTCATCTGCCGCTTACTATCGCGGCCGGGATTGCCGGAGGTCTGATCTGGTCCTTCCTGCCTATTTATCTAAAAGTCAAGCGCGGCGTTCATGAAGTGATCAGCACCATTATGTTTAACTATATTTCGTATTCTCTGATCCACTACTTTATTGCGGACTTGTTTTTGGACCGAACACAGAAATTAGTTATGGGACTGGGCAGTCCGCTGATGCGAATGCCGAAACTTTTACCGACGGCTCTTATGCCTCGGTTGCACGGTTTCCTAGCGCTGTTTGGCCTTACACTACCGAAACATGTGTATCTTAACTGGTTTTTCCCGTTGGCCTGTTTGCTGGCCGGCGGAGTTTATTATTTACTTCTGGGAACGCCCTTTGGGTTCGAGCTTAGGGCAGTGGGGCACAACGCCGAGGCGGCCCGGGCGGCCGGTATTGCCCCGGAAAAAGTTTATCTGAAAGGATTCTTGCTGAGCGGGGCTATTGCCGGGCTGGTGGGGCTGTCTAACTTGCTGGGTTTTTCCGGCTATATGGATTTGGATTTTCCGCGCAGTTATGGTTTTGACGGTATTGCTGTAGCTCTAATTGCCCGCAACAACCCTTTCGGCATTATTTTTTCCGCTATCTTATTTGGTTTCTTAAACCGGGGTGCAGAAGGAGTCCAGACTTTCCTCAATGTACCCATGGATACAGTGGTTATTCTTCAGGCCCTTATGATCCTGTCCATTGTGATCATCAACAAGGTCATTGAGGATTACTTGAAGCGTCTGGCTCAAAAGGAGGTGGCCAAGGGTGTTTCTGACCGAACTGTTGGCATCGAGCTTTAGAATGGGTGTTCCTATTTTATTAGTATCGCTGGGGGCGGTGTTTTCGGAGCGAAGCGGCGTGGTTAACATCGGGCTGGAAGGGATGATGGTGGTCGGATCGTTTTGGGGTGCGCTGGGGGCTTACTTTCTGGGCCCGGTCAGCGGCTTCTTGCTGGCGGCGGTGGCGGGCCTAGTGTTGGCGCTTATACATGCCTTGGCTACAGTCACCTTTCGCGTGGAGCATGTGGTGAGCGGTGTGGCCCTTAATATTCTGGCTTACGGTAGCAGTCGCTTCATGAGCCAGGCTATTTTCAAGATGGCAACCACCAGCCCGCATGTACCAGGACTGCCTAAGATCAACATTCCCGGCTTGTCTAATATAGCCGCAGTGGCTCCTTTGGTGACGGATGTTTCACCGATAATAATTTTGGCGGTACTGCTGGTGCCGATAACTAATTTTGTGCTGAACCGAACAGTGTTTGGCCTACGCCTGCGGGCGGTGGGAGAGAACCCATTAGCAGTGGATACCTTGGGTATAGATGTTTATCGCTTAAAGTATGCCGGGGTGCTTGTCAGCGGTGCTTTGGCCGGCATCGCCGGGGCTTATCTAGCCGTGGAGCACACGGGTCTTTATGTAGAAGGGATGACTCAAGGTAAGGGGTTTATCGCCTTAGCGGCGATGATTTTCGGTAATTGGTCACCGAAAGGCGCTTTGTGGGCAGCCCTCTTGTTTGGTTTTGCCGAGGCATTAAGCTTCCGGGTGGTGGAAAGTGCTATTATTCCGTACCAGTTTATCAAGATGCTGCCCTATGTGCTGACTGTGCTAGTACTGGCCGGGGTGGTGCGCCGGTCAGAACCGCCGGCTGCAGTGGGCATACCCTATGAACGCAATGCCGGGTAGCCGACTTAGCGACGAAAAAAAGGGGCGTTAAGCCCCTTTTTTGACGGTATTTTTCTCAGCTTACTCAGGCCACTGGCTGTCCCGACACCGGCCAAGAATCGGCCAGTTGGCTTTCCAGCCAGGCTACACGTGCGGCCAGTTCGCCCCCGAGTTCCAACTCGGCTAGAGCGGCCGGACGTACTATTCGGGCCGGGACACCCACCACTGTTGCTCCCGGAGGAACCGGCCTTACTACAACTGCACCGGCGCCGATTTTTGATCCGTTGCCGATGGTAATGGGCCCCAGAATTTTGGCTCCGGCCCCAATAAAGACGTTATCCCCCACAGTGGGGTGGCGCTTACCGGTATCTTTACCGGTTCCGCCCAAGGTGACGCTATGGAAAATGGTGACATTGTTTCCTATCTCGGCTGTTTCGCCGATAACTACACCCAAACCGTGGTCGATGAATAGCCCGTGGCCGATCTTAGCCCCGGGATGGATTTCGATCCCGGTGAAGTGACGGCTCAGTTGCGAAAGTAGTCGAGCCCATAGCCGCCAACCATGTTTATATAAGAAGTGGGCCATGCGGTGTGAAAACACCGCCTGTAGCCCCGGATAGCATAAGAAGACTTCCAGCAAACTAGGCCGAGCCGGGTCCTGCTCTTGAATGGACTTGGCTAGCTGCCACAATTCGCGCAGCATAATTGTTTCCCCCTGTCAATTCGATATAGGTCACTGGATAACCGCTGGTATCATCAACAAGAGCTGCGCGACGACATCGTTTACCGGTCATATCAGAGCACCTCCTTCACTAAATAAAAAAGCCTTCGCCTCTTACTCAGAGGCGAAGGCTTTTCTTCGCGTTTCCACTCTGCTTTAGGGCCTACGCCCCCTCAGACAGTAGCAGCGCTACCTCCGGCTGTAACGGGCGGGCCCGGCAAGGCCTACTTATTCGGCCCAGCGGCTTCGGGGCGCACTTCAAACAAATCTTCCTAAGAACAGCTTTCAGCCTAGGCTGCTCATCTCTGACAGGAGTCAGTGTTCTACTCTTCCCCATCTCTGCCTGTATGATTTAGCGCTATCTTAACATTTCTGGGCTGCTGCTGTCAACCTGAAACAACAGCTACTTATTCTATGTGTCAGGGCGAAGTATGGTTCCTGTGTTGATCCTGGTTATGACAATTAGAAGATATTGAGCAGGCACAATTACAGTGAATTTAGGCTACTTATAGTCTGAGCTCCCTACGTTGAGACAATTACGCACTGACACTTTCTGCAGCGGAAGGATTACTAATTCCTGACGGCGAAAACATAGTGAGTATAATCAGTAGTAGTTAGGGAGGTACTCAAGATTGAAAAAGAGACGTTTGGGCCGTGCCGGCCTTGATGTATCGTTTATGGGGATGGGCGGGATACCTATCCAACGCATAAACAGCGAAAGTGCGGCCAAGGTATTGGACGCGGCCATTGAGGCCGGAATCAACTTTTTTGATACGGCCCGTGGTTACAGCGATAGCGAAGAGAAATTCGGTACGGTGTTAGGCCCCAGGCATTCAGAAGTGATCATTGCCACAAAATCCATGGCACGAACAAAAGAAGCTATGGCGGCTGATGTTAAGACCAGTCTGCGCAATCTGCAGGTTGATTTTATCGATCTTTACCAGCTTCATAACGTGCGTACCAAAGAAGAGCTAACGCAGGTATTGGCTGCTGACGGAGCCTTGCAGGCTTTGCGAGAGGCTCAAGCTGCCGGCAAAGTGAAGCACGTGGGGATTACGGGGCATATAGTGGATGTTTTGGTTGAAGCGGTAAAAACAAACGAATTTGAAACAGTGCAGTTTCCCTTCAATGCGGTGGAAACAGAGGCGGCGACAGCTTTGTTACCGTTGGCTGAGAAGCTAGATTTAGGGGTAATAGTGATGAAGCCGCTGGCCGGAGGAGCCTTGACTCCAGCCGAACTGGCCCTGCGCTTTTTCTGGGACTATCCTGTCTCTACTGTTATTCCTGGCATGGATTCCATTGAACAGGTTAAGGCCAATGCCAAGCTGGGCGAGCGTGCCTTACTGTTAACCCACGAGGAAAGGCAGCACTTAAACACAGAAATTGACCGACTGGGGAATCGTTTTTGCCGGCGCTGCGAGTATTGCTTGCCATGTCCGGAAGGTATTCGCATCCCGGTGATCTTTACTTTTGATGGTTATTGGACGCGTTATGGCCTAAAAGACTGGGCTGAGGAACGTTATGCCCAGATGAAGGTGAAAGCCGGGGCCTGCATTGAGTGTGGCACTTGTGAGAGCCGCTGTCCGTATAATTTGCCCATTCGTGAGATGCTAAAGGAAGTTGCAGAGCATTTTGGCAGTTGACAGCGGTTCTGAAGTATGCTAGAGTTACGGCAATGAGCAATTCTGACCAACTTCTAGGATCGGGAAGAGTAGGCGGCAGAAACGTTAGTAGAGAGCCGGGGCAGGTGGAAACCCGGCAATGTAGCTGCAGGCCGAATGGACCCAGGAGAAGCAGATCGAAACCGTAAGGTAGTAGTGGCTGCCGGCAGTCCGCCGTTAACAGGACAAGGTATCGGGCATTATTGTTCCTGTACCTGAGCTGGAGCTATAAGCTCAATTGGGGTGGCACCGCGAGTAAGACCTCTCGTCCCTTTTGTGGGACGAGGGGTTTTTATATTTCCGGAAAGGAGCTGATAAGAGTGACCTGAAAGGCATTACCTGCACCGACAATAAACTTACCATCACTATCGATTAAGGAGTGGGCGAAAAACATGAAGACTAAGGAACTAGCTCTTACAGCTCTGTTTCTGGCCATGGGATTGGTGCTACACCAGATTACCATCGGCTTAGTAGCAGGGATGAAACCGGACTTTGTCGTTACCATGCTGTTTGTTGCTTTTCTGTTGCTGCGCAATCGACGTTTGGTGCTACCGGCCGGCTTAGCAGCCGGAATTATTACCGCCCTGACCACCAGCATGCCCGGCGGGCAGGTGCCCAACATTATCGACAAACTGATCACGGCGTTTTTTACCATGGGGCTCATTCGGTTGCTACAAGGGCATGTGGCTGATTATGTCCTGGCAGCTATGGTGGGTTTTGTCGGTACAGTAGTCAGTGGTACTGCTTTCTTGGGCAGCACTCAGCTGATTATGGGGTTGCCGGTGCCATTTCGAGTGTTGTTTACGGCGGTGGTTCTTCCCACAGCGGCTATGAATACTGTGTTCACACCAGCCATCTATGGTATCTGCTTAACTCGAGCCGGCTCCTTTAAGCTGGCTCCAGGCCGAAAATCAGCCTCTCCGGCCAAGACGGCCGAAACCAGAACCGGCTGACAACATAGACTCTTCTATTTGGGCGCTGTCAAGCAGCGCCTCTTTTTTGTCTGTGTGGGGGCATAGGTAGGGGGTTATCCTTCGCTGTTAGTGCATATGATGTTAGGAAACACTGAGAGGAGAAGGATTGTCTTGCCGATTACCTATGTTGTTAATGTGCCGGTGACAGATGTATGGGACAGCCCTGAGTCAAGAGGCGAACACAACCGGCTGACTCAAGCCTTGCTGGGCGACCCTGTATTAGCGGAAGAAAAGAACAACTTTTGGCTAAAAGTTCAAGTTCCCGACGGCTATAGGGGGTACGTGCAGCGGGCCCATTTAGTACCGGCGTCTGCTCCTTGTTCCAGCCTCAAGGGTACAGTGATAACGGCCCAAACACAAATACAGTTGGTAGAGGAAGAGGCACCGTACCACCGGCAAATAACAGCTTATCTAGGTACTAAGCTGCAGTTGGCCCAAGGCACAGGTCTGGGTACCAGAGATTACCACTACACGGTCTATTTGCCGGACGGGAAGACGGGCCTCATTGGCCAAGACTCCGTTGCTGTTGGGAAGCCATCCCGACACCTGGCCCAGGTGGCGGAGCGGGCCCAAAGATTGGCCCTGTGCTTTATCGAAGCCCCATATTTATGGGGCGGCATCACCTGTGCCGGGGTGGATTGTTCGGGCCTAGTGTATGCAACCTACCGCTGTGCCGGCTTGTTATTGCCGCGGGATGCGGACCAACAGTATCTGAGTTCCCAGCCGGTAGCCGGGCCGCCGGCACCGGGGGACTTGGTGTTTTTTGCCACTGAGGAACCGGATGTGGCCTCACACGTAGGGCTGTATTTAGGCCAGGAGAGGTTTCTCCATGCCTCCAGTCGCTTAGGGGGTGTGGTGATAACGTCGCTTAACAGTCCTTTTTACCGGAGACACCTGTTGGGTTGGCATCGCTGTCGGGCAAATTGTCGCCGCCCTGGTTCAGCGGCAGGATTTGAGTCGGCGGAAGGCGAAGTTAGCAGGCGAGAACAGGAGGCAAGGAGCGATTGGATTGAGGTACCGCCTGTTGGCTCTTGATCTGGACGGAACATTACTCGATGACCACAATAGGATTTCGCTGCGCAACCGGGACGCCATCTGGGCGGCCCGAGATCGAGGGGTAGTGGTTACACTATCCACCGGTCGCATGTACCGTTCGGCGATACGGTTTGCCCACGAGCTGGAGATGGAAGTGCCCCTGATAACTTACAACGGAGCCTTGATCAAAGACAGCGGCGGCCAGGTATACCGCGATTTGCCGCTACCGCTGCCGGCTGCCCGTATTGCCCTGGCCATTGCCCGAGAATACGATCTGCATGTGAATGTGTTTATGGGCGATGAGCTGTTCGTGGATCGAGATGATGAGTGGACCAAGCGTTATCATCGGTCCAGTTCAGTCCCGCCGAAAATAGTACCGGATTTAAAGCGAGTGCTCACCGCAGCGCCCAATAAAGTGTTGTTTTTAGGTACAGAAGAAGAACTGCAGCCGGTATGGCCCGTATTAGCCGAGGAACTGGCCGGCCAGGCTCATATTACCAGCTCCAGTCCCCAATTTGTGGAGATAATACATCCCAGGGTCTCCAAACAAAGTGGTTTGGCCTATCTGCTCAAGCAATTCGGCCTTACAGCGAAAGAGGCTATTGCTATCGGCGATAATTATAATGATTTAGAGATGATTACTTATGCCGGCCTGGGAGTTGCCATGAGTAACGCGCCTAAAGAAGTCCGGGCCCGAGCCGACTATGTTACCGGCGACAACAATGACGGCGGGGTGGCTCAGGTCATTGAAAGATTTATCCTGAGTTCCGACGAGGAGTTGGGCAAATGCAAGCATTTGTGATCGTCAGCGGGTTGTCTGGGGCCGGAAAATCCACTGCTGTACGGGTGCTGGAAGATATGGGCTACTTTTGTGTGGATAACTTGCCGCCGGATTTGTTACCCAAGTTTGCTGAGTTGTGCCTGCAAGGTAAAGTGAACAAGGTGGCCCTGGGTATCGATATCAGAGGCGGGGGTTTCTTTGAGCACATCTTGGAACGCTTAAAAGCGCTGGAACGGATGGGGCTTAAATACCGCATTATTTTTCTTCAAGCCTCCGATGAGACTCTGATTCGCCGGTATAAAGAAACCCGGCGGCGGCATCCTTTGGCCAAGGAAGGACGGGTTCTTGAGGGTATAGCCGACGAGCGGAAACGGATGCAGGAACTACAAAGCCGGGCCACCTATGTTATCGATACCACTAATACCACTCCGGCTCAACTGAAGGAAGAAATCCGGACCCTGTTTGCGGAAGGCGAAGACTTAGAGCGACTGTTGATCACCCTGGTAAGTTTCGGGTTCAAGTTTGGTGTACCGCTTGATGTGGACATGGTCTTTGATGTTCGGTTCTTGCCCAATCCTTACTATGTGGAAACCCTGCGGGATTCTACCGGCAAAGATGAGGCGGTAAGAGACTATGTGCTTAAGTGGCCGGTGACGCAAGAGTTCTTGACTAGGGTTCTGCAGTTGATTGAATTTCTTATTCCTCATTTTATCGCTGAAGGTAAAACCAGCTTAGTTCTCGGCATCGGCTGTACCGGCGGGCGCCATCGCTCCGTAACCTTAGCCGAAGAACTGAGCGGCCGCCTCAGTGCGAACAACCACCGCGTCTTTGTGCAACATCGGGACGTGGATAAGGATATGGAGGCATAAGGTTGAATTCTAAGCCCAAAAGACACCCCCAGGGGCCCAGAGTTGTGGCCTTGGGTGGGGGCACCGGTCTTTCCACCCTCTTGCGGGGACTTAAAGAATACACTGACAATATCACCGCCATTGTAACCGTTACCGATACCGGCGGCAGTTCCGGGCGCCTGCGCTTGGAGCTGGGGATGTTGCCGCCGGGGGATGTGCGCAATTGCCTGGTGGCTTTAGCCGATACGGAACCTCTGATGGAACAGCTGTTTCAATATCGGTTTCCCGGCGGAAGTGGATTGGCCGGACATAGCTTCGGCAACCTATTTCTGGCCACCATGTGCGAAGTGGTAGGGGACTTCGAGGGCGCAATTAAGGAAACAAGCCGGGTGCTTAAAGTTCGAGGGCAAGTGTTGCCGGCCACCTTAACCAGTGCCAACTTAGTGGCAGAGTACGTAGACGGCACCGTGGCTCGAGGCGAAACCAGCATTTGCCGCCCGGGAGTGCCGATACGCCGGTTAAGCCTGGATCCGCCGGAATGTCAACCGGTCCCGGATGCCTTAGCTGCTATAGCGACGGCGGATCTAATTGTCTTAGGCCCTGGGAGTCTGTATACCAGCATTTTGCCCAACCTGCTGGTTCAGGGCATACCGGAGGCTTTAGCGTCCAGCCCGGCGGTGAAAGTGTATGTGGTAAACGTGATGACTCAGCCGGGGGAAACGGACGGTTACACTGCTGCCGACCATATTCGGGCCGTGGTCGACCAAGGCGGGCAACAAATTATTGATTGGGCCCTGGTCAATACTCAGGGTCCTGTAGGCGGTACTTTGGTCCGGTATCGGGAAGAAGGAGCCGAGCCGGTATCGGTAAACAGACAAGAACTCGAGGGTTTTGGTCTGCGGATCAAGGAAGCGCCTCTCTTGTACGTTAATGACATGGCCCGACACGATCCGGACAAACTAGCTCAGTCGGTATTAGCGCTATTGACCTGATAGAGGTGGAGGAGTTGTTATGTACAAGACGTTTTCCTTCAAGGTAAAAGATGAACTGTCTCGGCTGCAGCCAGGGGAGTTATGCTGTTTGCAGTCTGAGCTGCTGGGTTTTCTCCGCGCTGGGGCTGTGCTGGAAGCAGGGCAGTCAGGGATACAGGTGATTGCAACTACCGAGAGTCCCTCCGTAGCCCGGCGTGTTTTTCTGCTGCTCAAGCATACGTCAGCTTTAAACGTCAAAATTTCACGGGAGCCCCGCCGTATGCAGCATCACAACCTCTATTCTGTGCGCCTACCGACCCAGCCCGGATTAAAAGAATTCCTGATCCGACTGGGATTTCTGCGCAGTGGCACCGGCGCCGACAAGACAGTGATTCCGCCGGCCGACTGCTGTCGCCGGAGCTACCTCAGAGGATTCTTTCTCGGTTCCGGCTCGTTGAGCAACCCGGAGCGCTTCTATCACCTGGAGCTGGTAACCGGAAGCCGGCGCAGCGCCGCTCACCTAATTCGGCTGCTCCTGGGGTTCAATTTGCGGGCCCGGCGCGTGGAGCGTAAAGATCGCCAGGTGGTCTATCTGAAGGACGGGGATGACATCGCTGCTTTTCTGACCCTGATCGGCGCTGTAACCAGCCGTCTGGAATTGGAAAATATCCGGGTGGTTAAAGGCGTGCGCAACCAAGTGAACCGCCTAGTTAACTGTGAAACGGCGAACCTCAGTAAGACCGTGGAAGCAGCATGCCGGCAGCTAGCCGCCATTCGTTGCCTGGTAGACAATGTGGGTCTGGAGAACTTGCCGCGGCCCCTGCGGGAGGTGGCACGGCTGCGCCTGGAGCACCCGGAGGCAACTTTAAAGGAGCTGGGAGCGCAGCTGGATCCTCCCCTGGGAAAATCCGGAGTCAATCACCGGTTACGTCGATTAGAACAAATGGCCGCTGACTTTAAGATCGAGTAAAGAAGGTTTTTGGGTACCAGATGGCGAATTTCGTAGGTGACAGGGCGATGTAGCGGGCGTAAATAGAAAAAAGCCCGGAGCCGGAAAGGTTAGGCGGGGAGAGGGGTACGAAAAGGATGGGTGTGGCACATAGCCTTGTTCTGGAGCAAACCCAAAAACTGATCATGACCCAGGAACTGTGCCAAGCTATTGCCATTTTGCAGATGCCGACCCAAGAACTGCTGACATATGTTCAAGAACAACTGGAAGAAAATCCACTCCTGGAGTTGGAAGAAGACGACTCCCAGCCAGAGCTGCCGGAGGCTGAGCCGGATTGGGCCGAGTATTTTCGCGATACCAGTGATCTCGGCTTTGTACCCAGGACTAACTTCTCCCGGGAAGGGCCTGCCTGGGACAATTTCCTCAGCCGTGAACAGACATTGGCCGAACACTTGCTGGCTGATTGGAGACTGGTGGCCCGAACCCCGGAAGAGAGACAAATGGGCCAGTTTATTATCGGCTGTTTGGACGGATATGGCTATTTGCGCTTGAGTATAGCCGAAATTGCTGACCAACTGCGGCAATCGCGAGCCAAGGTTTTACGAATTGTTAAGGCTATTCAACAGTTGGAACCCAAAGGAGTGGGAGCCAGAAGCCTCGAGGAATGCCTACTGATTCAAGCCGAATCCCTGGGCTGCCTGACACCGGAGATACGGCAGGTTATTCTTTACTATTTGCCTGATTTGGCCGAGGGCAGATTGGGACGCATAGCCCAGGAGCTGAATTTGTCGCTGCTGCAGGTGCAGGCCATCCGCGATTTTATCCGAACCTTAGATCCTAAACCCGGTCGTCAATACAGTGACGGCGACCAAGTTCATTACATTGCCCCGGACATCACGGTGCAGAAGGTAGGAGACGAATATGTGATCCTGGTGAACGATGCGGTGGGCAATAGGCTTCATGTGAGCAATCATTACCGTCGTATCCTAACTAGTCCTGAAGACGTGGACGGTCAGACCAAGAGATATGTGGAGACCAAGCTCAATTCAGCGGTCTGGCTTATTCGCAGTATTGAACAGCGACGATTGACTATCTATCGAATTGTAGAAACATTGCTCCGGCTGCAGCGTCCGTTTTTCGATTACGGGGTCCGCCACTTACGCCCGCTAACGCTGCGGGAGGTGGCAGTGGAAATAGATGTCCATGAATCCACGGTCAGTCGGGCTACGGCCAATAAATATATCCAGACTCCCCATGGAGTCTTTCCGCTACGGGTATTGTTCGACAGCGGGGTCGAAAGTGCCAACGGTAAAGGCGCAGCAGCCGAATCGGTGAAGCGGCTGCTGGCCGATTTGGTGAGTCAGGAAGATCCCTATAAACCTTACAGCGATCAACAGTTGTCCGAGCTACTGGCTCGTCGGGGTATCAGCGTGTCACGCCGGACAGTGGCCAAGTATCGTCAGGAAGCCAATATCCCGTCCTCAGGCTGCCGGCGTCGCTATTAAAAAACTGTGCCATTAGGCAGGATTTTCTTTCCCGACGAAGAATTAACACCTAGGAAGCGGGAGGAGGCCGTTTTTCTTGGCTTATGTGGGACAAATAATGCAAACGCGGGACGCACTGCGACCCTCAAGAAAAAGTACCATGCGGACAGCATCTGAGTTGCAACAGCGCCTAGTACCGGAACTGATAGAGGTTCTTAGTCGGAGGTATACTATTCTCCGAACTATCTCTTTACTCATGCCCATCGGACGCCGGGTATTAGCCAAGGAAATGGATACCACCGAACGCAAGCTGCGTTCGGAGGTGGAATTCCTGCGCGAGCAGGGCTTCATTGCCACCAGCAGCCTGGGCATGATTCTTACTTCCCAGGGCCAGCAATTAGTGGAAGAGTTAGATGTTTACATGCGGGAACTACATGATTTGTCCGAAGCCGAATCGACCTTGGCCCGTCATCTCCGGCTGGAACGTGTTATTGCCGTACCGGGTGACAGTGATAAGAGCGAGCTGGTGCAACAAGACATGGGTCGAGCTGCGGCCCAGTATCTTAAGTCCATTCTGGCCCAGGACATGGTGCTGGCTGTATCGGGGGGTACCACGTTGGCAGCCGTGGCGACGGCTCTGATTCCGGCCAATTTTCACGGTGCCTTGACGGTAGTGCCGGCCCGCGGTGGCATGGGTGAAGACTTGGGCAAACAGGCTGGAAGCATCGCCGCCAAGATTGCCGCCAAGCTCAACGCCAATTACCGCTTGCTCCATTTACCGGACAGCTTGGGTGCAAAAGCGGCGGCAGTTGTCGCCCAAGAGCCGGAAATCCGTGAGGTTCTGGAGGTGGTGCGTTCCGCTTCCATTCTTCTCCTAGGGATCGGTGAAGCTCGGGCCATGGCCAAGCGGCGGAATCTGCGCCCTGATCAGGTGATGCTGTTGGACCGGGTGGGTGCTGTGGGTGAGACTTTTGGCTACTACTTCAATCGTCAAGGGGAGATTGTCTATGTAACCCCTAGCACCGGCCTTAAGCTGGAGCATATCAAACGAATCGGGCACGTTATTGCCGTGGCCGGCGGTAGCAGTAAGGCGGAAGCTATGCTGGCCGTGCTGTCCTACGATTTTCCCGCCACAACGCTGGTAACCGACGAAGGAGCTTTGGTGGCAATGCTCAGCTACAGTAGCCTCTCGGTAATTCCCACAT
>LSQX01196492.1_pt1 | contig 29236 bp, 25 predicted proteins | sample 654561 | NCBI WGS metagenome assembly LSQX01 (sample SAMN04489861, study PRJNA283612) | anaerobic digester metagenome | isolation source: 4 biogas reactors fed with cattle manure at either 37C or 55C with and... | place: Denmark: Kongens Lyngby | collected 2014 | reverse complement strand
CACGGGACTTTGGCTCCCGCATGCGAAGGTTCGAATCCTTCCGCCCCAGCCATAATCATTAAATAATGAGCATGCGCCATTAGCTCAACTGGTAGAGCAGCTGACTCTTAATCAGAAGGTTGGGGGTTCGACTCCCTCATGGCGCACCAGCTAAAGACCCCGAGAGCAAAGGCTTTTCGGGGTTTTTCTTATTTTTGATACATGCGCAGAAAGAGGTTGAAACAGGTTTAAAAAGCTTGTAAAAGTTGTGAAAAGGTTGTGAAAAAGTTGTGGTCACCGCGCAGCTTTAATACAGACAACAAAATTACAGAAACAATCCGGGAAGGAAAAATACAAACAGAAATATAAATATTAAAGGCAATGACTCAATTTGGAATGAACTGAGGGGGATAATATTGTATGAAAAGGACGCCCGAAGCAAAATAAAAAGCGCCTGGCATAATTTTCAGTCCGGTCAAGCTGTGAGTACAGATGATGTTCGCCCTATAATCCCTTTACGGCAACAGCTTAGTGGAATCCCTGCAGCGTGAGTACAGATGATGTTCGCCCTATAATCCTAGAATCATGGAAGCGCTGTAAGCAATTCGGTGCCGACCCTATTAACCAAACCGTCAAAATACTTCCCCAGCGGGAAATACAAAAAAAACTAAAAGAAAATTCATCCTTGTTAAAAGCTGCCCATGATTATCTAATTAATCTCTACGAGAAAATTTTACACCGTGAAGGGATAGTGGTACTTTCTGATGCCGAAGGGATAATATTATTTGCTGTCGGTTCCTCAGGGCCTGCTTCAGCACCGGAAATAGGTACAGATTGGCGTGAGCAAACAATAGGCACCAATGGTGTAGGGACATGTCTGTACTTACGAAAACCTGTGCAGGTATGGGCTGAAGAACATTATTGTCAGTTTAACCATTTATGGTACTGCTCCGGAGCCCCGATCTTTGGAGAGGACGGCAATCTGCTGGGTTGTTTAAATGTATCAGGGGTATCTGAGAGTGTCCATGCCCACACCCTTGGTATGGTAATCGGTATTGCCAATGCCATTGAAAAACAGCTGAGAGTTAATCAAATCGCAGAAGCTCACCAGAAAATAATCCGCCAGCAGTCCGAAATTCTTGAACTGGTCACTGATGGGGTGATTATTGTCGAACCAACAGGCAAGATCACTCATGTAAATAACCAGGCCCTCCAATTACTGCAAATACCCAAAGAACAGATAATGCATAAGCAACTGAGCAGCATTATCCCATCAGGTATCGATATCCAAGAGATGTTTGCTTCCCAAAAAATGATCAAAGATGTGGAAATTGATATTTCTTTAGCTGATAAAGAGTTTTCCTGTTTATTTTCTTCTGCGCTGACCAAGAATGGTGAAGGTGTTCCCGAGAGCATTATATTATCATTTAAACCGGTTAAAAAAGTACATGCTCTGGTCAATAAATTAACCGGAACGAAAGCCAGATACAGTTTTGACCATATGTTAGGAAAATCAAGAGTATTTCAAAAAGTCATAGAGCAGGGAAAATTAGCGGCGAAGAATGATTTGACTGTTTTGCTGACCGGAGAGAGCGGAACCGGGAAGGATCTTATGGCCCGGGCGATCCATGAGGCCAGTGATCGCTCACAAATGCCTTTTATTGCTATTAATTGCGGTGCATTGCCTCGGGGTCTGGTAGAGAGTGAATTATTCGGTTATGAGGGTGGGGCCTTTACAGGTTCAAAAAAAGATGGGACCCAGGCAAGTTTGAACTGGCTGACGGCGGGACAATTTATCTGGACGAGATCGGGGATATGCCCTTAGATGTTCAGGTCACACTGCTGCGGGTTATTCAGGAAAAGCGCATCACCCGTATCGGGGGAAACAAATCCAAGCAGATCGATATCCGCATCATAGCAGCCACCAATAAAAATCTAGAAGAGGAGGCCCTAAAAAGAACATTTCGTCAGGACCTCTATTATAGGTTAAATGTACTTTCGATACATATGCCTTCTCTTATCGAAAGGATAGAAGACTTGGAGTTACTGGCAGATGACATTTTAATGAGTCTTGAAAGAAAAACCGGCAAGAAAAACCTTTCTATTCATAGTGATGCCATGTGTTTACTAAAAGCCTATCATTGGCCGGGTAACATCCGTGAACTGGAAAATGTGCTGGTAAGGGCAGCTTGTATTTGTGAGAATTCATTAATAACCCCTCGAGAACTGCCATCTGCCATCACCCAAAATAATATGAAGATTCCGAAACCAGGTCTCACTGTCATGAAAAAAAATGAAATAGACATTATTCTGGATGTGCTATCTGATACAAAGGGAAATGTCAAACAAACAGCGGAAAGACTTGGGATCGCCCGGAGTACTATTTATCGCAAATTGAAGAAGTATGGTATTTCAATAGAATGGGCCAAGAGAAGATCTATATATAATCGGTGTTAAAGACCGAGAAAGTTATATCACCAATATTATAGTGGTGCTTATTGCAACATGTAGCCAGCCAAATGTTGCAATAAGCACCTTTTATTATAAGTATGTTTTTTTACATTGCTGACAATTATCATAAACTCTTGGGTTTTTGGGATTACATCATAATGGTATAAGTTTTGCATGTCCATGACAAATGCTTACCCACCCTAAAATATTAAGAAAGAAGGAGAACGATAATGGAACAGAAAACAATGAAAGCTCTTGTCTATCATGGGCCAAATCAAATCAGCCTTGATGACGTGCCGGTTCCTAAGATCGAGGAACCCACAGATGCAATTTTGAAGGTGACCACTTCCACCATCTGTGGTTCCGATATCCACATTATGCAGGGATATATCCCTTCTGTTCAGCCCGGAACTGTTTTAGGCCATGAATTCTGCGGTGAAATCGTGGAGTTTGGCTCACAGGTGGGCGGAGGGTTCAAGGTTGGTGACAGGGTCGCTGTGTCCTGTATTGTCCATTGCGGCAAATGTTTTTATTGCTTGAATGATCAGCCCCAGTACTGTGAAACGGCTAGAGGAGAAGGCATGACAAGTTCCATGCTGTTTGGCAATTACATTAACGGTTGTCAGGCAGAGTATATTAGAGTGCCGCTGGCTGAGACAGGTATGCATAAAATTCCTGAGGGCTTAGATGATCTGGATGTATTGTTTGTCGGCGATATTTTGTCAACAGGCTATTTTGGAGCGGAAAAGTGCAATATTCAGCATGGGGATACAGTGGTTGTTTGGGGATGTGGGCCTGTCGGGATGTGTGCTATGGCCTGTGCCAGGCTGTGGGGCCCTGCTCAGGTAATTGCTGTTGATCTCGATGATTACCGTCTGCATGTTGCTAAGAAAAATGGTGTTTGTGATGTTGTTATTAATTCCGGCAAAGAGGATGCCGCTGCTATTATCATGGATCTCACCAATGGGCGTGGTGCTGATTGTGCAATTGAGGCTGTAGGATTGGTTCCGACTATTGACGCAGCTATGAAGACCTTACGGGTGGGGGGCAGACTGGAGGTCATCGGTTTTGGTACCCCAACCTATGAACTGAATATGATAGATTTATTCATGAAAAACCTGACAATCGGCTCTGGACTTGTACCTGCTGACAACATGGCACGGCTTATCGAACTAATTCATAAAGGCAAATTAAACTTACGCTTCCTGGCAACCCATTCCAAGCCTTTAAACGATATTGTTGAAGGCTATGACATTTTCGGCAATAAAAAGGACGGATGTATCAAGTGGATCGTCACCCCTTATGAAAAATAAGAGGTGTGCCCTTATCTGTGTTGACGGTGGTTACACAGCGATGTAGCAAATTTTATTCGACTGGCGGTGTGATCTCATACCGCCTTATTTCTTTGATACTGTATGACATATTTCGACATGCTGCATGTTACATGTTGCAATATGCAACATAACAGTTGTGCCTGTCTGTTGTAAAAGCCCTTATATTTGTTGGTTAAAGGTTATTTATTCGTTGGCATAATTCTTGCCTATTGATGTTTTAGGTCATATAGTTTTGGGCATAGTATATCCAGGCAGCTGCTCTTGTTGTACCTGTACACCAATACGCACCATCTTGCTGATGGAGCTCAGATGTGCAGATAGTGATAGGTTTTTAGGCAGGTTAAAGAATTTGGGAATTCGGTTGGCATTGACGAGGCCCATCTGATTGCTGTTATTATGAGCCTGTTCGCTTTTTGAGCTCATGTCTGTAATCTTCCGCATAAAAGGGCAGCTGCCAAATCAATAAGAAATAAAATTGAGTCAGTTTCCACTGGCTTAATACACCTCTTTGAACCGGGGTTTAACCCCGGTTTACTTTTGCTCTCAGATGCTGTCCAGTTTCTTTGTTTTTAATGATAGAGATTATTGTTACTCCTTTTTGTCAAGAGTGATATTATAGATATAATAAAGACAATGAGTCCTCTAAGGACAGGGTAGGCGGCAGGGAATTTTATCTGGGAAAAGCCAGCTGCTGCTGTTGGTATTGTGTAGTATTTGAAGAAAGAGAAAGGGGTATGGTGATGTCCAAACATATTGCTTTTGCCGGAAAAGGGGGAACTGGGAAAACCACCATAGCAGCACTTGTGATCAGATACTTGGTTGCCAATAATAAGGGAACAGTGCTGGCTGTTGATGCAGATCCCAATGCCACTTTGTTTGAGGCTTTGGGTGTTGAAGTAACAGAAACATTATCTGATATAGTAGAACACGCAAAAGAACAAAAGGGTGTGGATGATTCCGAACGCCAAGAAATGATCGAAACTAGGTTTTATGAAAATGCATTGATCAAAGCAGATGGATATGACATGCTCGTGATGGGTGCGCCCCGGCAGGAGGGTTGTTACTGTTTCCCTAATGCTGTTTTGAAAAACAGCATTATTAAGCTGGAAAAAAATTACGATTATATGATTATTGACAATGAGGCTGGAATGGAACATATCAGCAGGGGCACCATCCAAGATGTGGATACTCTGCTGGTGATTTCAGATGGGTCCATCAAGGGTGTTCGCGCAGCCAAACGGATCTATGAGTTGATACAAACTCTGCCCTTTGATGTTGGGGAGGCATATCTGATTGTGACCAGAATCGATGACCCCGCTTTGCTCCAGGAGGAGATAGATGCCTCAGGGTTGAAGCTGTTGGGTGTTGTTCCTTATGATTCCCAGCTGGCTGAGTTTGACCTTTTAGGTAAACCCATAGTGGAGCTTCCGGAGGATAGTCCGGCTGTGCAAGCTGTTAATAATATATGTGAAAAAATTTTTTAATAATTTTTTATCCTTAATAAAACTGGGGGAGGGCTTATGAGTATTGAGCAGTGGCATAATGAAGTGATCGGTGAGAGAGTAGTCAAAGCTCTTCTCAAAAATGGCTTTCATGCTCTTTATTTGGCTGATAAGGAACAGGCTGTGGAATATGTTTTGTCACATGTGGCCCCTGGTACCAAAGTGGGTTTTGGGGGTTCTATGACCATTAAACAGCTGGGGTTGGGACAGGCTGTCAAAGAAAAGGGTGGTGTGGTTCTTGATCACGGACAGCCTGGGCTGACACCTGAAGAGAGAATGGAGATCATGCGGCAGGAAGTGGTCAGTGACCTGTTTTTGTGCAGCGCAAATGCTATAACACTGGACGGGTACCTGGTAAATGTAGATGGGAACGGCAACAGAGTGGCAGCAATGACCTTTGGCCCTAAAAAGGTAATTGTTGTTGCAGGTGTAAACAAAGTCTGTACCAATACCGATGCTGCTTTTGATAGAATAAGAACAGTTGTCGCTCCTATGAACAACAAAAGGCTGCAGTTGGACAACCCCTGTGTAAAAACAGGAACATGTATGGACTGTGACAGCGAGAACAGGATCTGCCGGATTTATTCGGTCATAAAAAGAAAACCGAGGAGCTCAGATTTTACAGTATTACTTATCGGAGAAGAGTTAGGGTTTTAGCCAGGATTTAGATTAATATTTTACTACTATTTCTATCAGGGATTGGAGTGCTGGTCGTTGCAGTTAATCGAGTTGTCCTGCAGTGACAGACTGGTTGTGGAAGCAGGGGCCTTGTTTACTGGTTCCAGTTTCATTGCAGGAAATCATATCAGGGTGCATATATCTGATGGAAAGATAGAGCATATTGAGGAAGATAATGATCAGTTGATAGAGCCGAACAGTCACAAAAACTGCCGGGTAATCGGTGGTGATCACCTGACAATTATCCCGTGTTTTATCGATTGCCATGTTCACCTGGCATTGGATGGGGTTAGCTCTTCATTGGAAAAACAAAGAATTAACCCTCTGCTGCTCAAGGACAGGCTTCAGGATAAACTGTTCTCCTACCTGATCCATGGTATTGCTGCTGTAAGGGATGGAGGGGATAGGGAGGGGATTGGAGTTGCCTGCCGGGGCATGGTTGAAAGGATGGAGTTAAAGGGGCCTCTGGTCATGGCTTCAGGAAAGGCTCTACGCAAAAATGGTGGCTATGGCAGTTTTTTAGGCCCAGGGGCTGCTCCAGGAGAGTTTGCTCAAATAATAAAAAGGTATGCTGTAGAAGGGAGCAACCAGATCAAAATCCTTGTTTCTGGTGTCGTCAGTTTTAAGGAATACGGCCGGGTTAGCGGCGTTCAGTTTGATTTAAAGGAGCTTTCGCAAATTGTGCAGATGGCCGGTGATCACGGCCTTAAGGTAATGGCCCATGCCAGTTCTGATGAGGCGGTTCGCTTGTGCATAAAAGCGGGTGTTCACTCTGTTGAGCATGGCTTTTTTGTCAGTGAAAATTCTTTGCAGGCTATGGCGGAAAAGGGTGTAGCCTGGGTACCGACAGTTGTGCCGGTTGCGGTGCAAAATCAGGGAAGACCAGATGGCAGCTATATAAAAGACCGGTTGGTTATTGAGCAAACATACCGGCGCCAACTGCGGATGATCAGGTGTGCCCAGCAGTTAGGTGTTACTATAGGTGTGGGAACAGATGCAGGAGCAGCGGGAGTGCAGCATGGTGCGGGTTTTTGGCAGGAGATGCAATTATTCAGGGAAGCGGGACTTACAACTGAGGAAATTCTAACAGCAGCAACACGAAATGCCGCATATATTGCCGGTCTGGAAGATACAATGGGCACTATCGCACCGGGCAGACCAGCATATCTGCTTGTTGTGGATAATGATTTGTCTTTTGAATCGGGGCAGTTACCCGGGATCAGATATATGATCAGACCTAGACCTGATGCTGGTGCTGTAAGCTCCTCTCATTCCGCGTGATTTGATCACCTGTGTTATTATGATCTTGTTGAGAAAAGAGGAAAAGAGCGTCTCAATGCCGAATTAGTCAATTATCTAACCACATAAACAATTATTTAAGGGGATAGATTTACTGACCAGCAATTAAGCAATTTGACCGCAAGATAGGATAACCATCTGAACAAAGAGAGCAACCAGAGTGGCAGTAGCCTTTTGAGCTCCCCTCAAGAGGTGAAGATTGTGAGATTAGAGGAGAAACAGGTAGGTGATTCCCAGCAGACTGTCAAACTGCACAGTTTGAATGAGAGAATAATCATTAAGCTGAAAGCATACTGGGAACTGACGAAGAGCAAACAGACCTTTTTGTTGTTGATTACCGGCTGGGCAGGGTATGCATCTACAGGGCACCTGATGACAGATTGGGTGACAACGTTATCTATTTTGGGATGTCTGTTTCTGGCCATCAGCGGCAGCACTGTGATCAATATGTATGTTGACCGGGATATTGATGCTAAAATGCCGAGAACCATCAACCGTCCGCTGCCTGCCAAGGTGCTGCTTCCCCGGGAGGCCTTAGCATTTGGCTCCTTGATTTCCGTTATCGGTATTGTGTGGGCATTTACTTTGAGCCATTTGGTTGGCATAGTGGTTGCTGCCGGTTTGTTTTTTCATGCCGGAGTTTATTCTATGTGGCTGAAAAGAAAGACCCCCTTCTCAGTGATTCCTGGAGGGGTATCAGGGGGGATGCCTGTTCTAGCCGGGCGTGTCCTGGGAACGGGTAGCATCGATCTTGTTGGTGTTCTCCTGGCACTGTCTGTTCTGTTGTGGATCCCTATTCATATTTTGACCTTTGCCATGAGGTATGCAGATGATTATCAAGCAGCACAGGTTCCTACCTTTCCCGCTGTTTATGGGGAGGGAAAAACAAGGCTTGTTCTGAGCGTTTCGACAGTTTTAGCCGGGTTAGCTATGGTGTTTGCCGTTTATCTGAATGGTGTGCAGGGATATTATCTATTGGCTTCATTGGTCGCTGTTATCTTGTTGATCGCTCTGGCTGTGTTTTATTCTATTTTCCCTTCACCTAAGAGGAACTTTTTGCTGTTCAAAGCTGCTTCATTATACATGCTGGCTTCTATGCTGCTGGTGGGTTTGGCAGGATGGAGTTAATCCTTTTGGACCATAATAGTATTAACCAGTTGTTCATCAGCTGTAACCCGAGTATTTCCCACTTGAAAGACAAAGGTGGGGAATTTTTGAATCATGGTAACCCTTACCCCTGGCAGAATGCCGAGAGCCATGATCTTATTCAGAGTGCTTTTGTTCCCGGTATCGATATAGCATACGACAGCTTCTTTACCAGCTTCCAGTTGAGATAGGGGTAATGCATCGGTGTATACCTTTTTTCGCTGGCCATGTCTCCTGCCTGCACCGGCACCCCGTCTGCGGCGCCGGAACCACTTCCAGAGCAGGTTCTCCTGTGGCATTTCAAAACCGCAGTGAGGGCACTTTATTTTACCGCAGTTCGCCTGCAGGGGACAGGACTTACAACCGGCTGTGTTTGTTTCGTTGAATTCATAACCGCAGAAACTGCATTTCATTTTTATATATCCTCCTATAGGTGTCAGATGTCCTTTCTCAATGCACCATAGTTGTCCTCTGATCATTTAGGTTGATAGCGTTTCTATTATAAGGTTACTCCTAGGGATGTGAGCAGCAGATTGAGAATAATACCGCATAAAAAGGCAATAACAAAAACAAAGCATGCAATAGCCAATCCGGTTTTCCAGCCTCTCTCTTTGACCATGATGGCGAACTGGGCGATACAGGGCACAAACAGAGTAAGGGTGGCTGCGGCTACTACCAACTGAACCCCGGTGAGCGAATCTTGTAAATCATAAAGCCCTGCTGCTCCATAGTCCCTGCGAAAGAACCCAAACAAAAATACCTCTGCAGCCTCAGAGGGAAGCCCCAGAGCATACATCAGTGGTGCAGCTCCATTGATGATGGCATCAAATAATCCGGTGATCTTCCCAATCCAAATCAGCACACTGGCCAAAATAAAAAAGGGGATGATCTCTAAAAAATACCACTGCACGCGGGAAAGGGTCTTTTCTAAAATATTGGAAAGCTTGGGCAGCCTTAATGGCGGCATTTCCATATAAAAAGCCGGTTTTTCTCCAGGCATCAACTGTGCTGCCAGGTAGCCTACCAACAGGAAAATCATGATCACAAAGCCTGCCCAGATCCCCAGAGATGCCGGGTTTGCAGAGAGCAAGGCCATTATCACTCCCAATTGGGCAGAACAGGGTATAGCCAGTGCCAACAAGAGGGTAGCGATTACTCTCTCTCTTTTGGTTTCCAGTGTTCTACTCACCAAGGTAGCCATAGTATCACAACCAAACCCCAGTGTGATAGGGATCACCGCCCTACCGTTGAGCCCGATCTTTTTAAAGAGCCGGTCCACCAACAGAGCAAGGCGGGGTAGATAGCCTGAATCTTCTAAAAGGGAAAATGCCAAGAAAAATGTGGCCACAATAGGGAGAATGATGGCTACTGCATAGCGCAGACCTAGGGTAATAATGCCGTAGTCAAAGGCAATCAGTGTCTGGATTGAGGGCCAGGGAATCAGTTTTGCTGTAACTTGGTTGACCCAAGGATTAATGTAGTTTTCAAAAAGGTTTCCTTCGATCAGGTCAACCAGTGTTCCGGCACCGAATTGCCCCACGAACTTGTACAATCCAAAGTAAAGGACTAGCAGAAGAATAGGAATTCCAGTAAAGGGGTTAATTGAGATCTGATCAAGCCATGACTGGAGCTGTGTCTCTTTTTTGCTGTCAGTTATTACACCTGCAAGGATTTGATCAGACCTTTGCCTGCACTGGAGAGTGATCACATAGCGTAGAGGGTCCTTATATTTAGACTTAGTTTGCTGAATAATAGAAAAGATTTGAGGGAAATCAGCCTCCCTTATTTTGGCCATTTTGGTGATCTCATCATCCTCCTGAAGCAGGAGTAAGGCGATCATGCGCTTAGAGAAGTTATATCTGGCTTTAAGCAGTTTTGCAATATTGTTCAGGGCCTTTTCAATAGTCTCATCATACTGGATTAACTGGCTATCAGGCGACATGCTTCCTGACATAATCGGACACCATCCCCTTTAACTGCTCTATACCCCGGTTTTCGGCCGCTGCTGTTCCCACAACTGGTATCTTCAATGCTTTAGCAAGAGCATCCAGATCGATGGTGCGACCGATCGCCTCTGCCTCATCCATCATGTTGACCGCTAGGATAACAGGCAGCCCTGCCTCCAGAAGCTGCAGGGTGAGGGGAAGCATGCGCTCAAGATTTTTAGCATCTACTACATGAAGCACTAGTTCAGGTTTCTCTGTCAACAGCAGTGTTCTGGTTACTCTTTCTTCTTCAGTGATGGGAAAGAGTGAATACATCCCTGGTGTATCGATTACTTCATAGACCTCCTGGCCGATCTTGCCGGTCCCACGGGCAACTTCCACAGTGGTCCCCGGATAATTGGAAACAGTCACATATGTTCCGGTCAGGAGATTGAAGATAACGCTTTTGCCTACATTAGGGTTGCCTACCAAAACGAGCTTTTTCTTCCTGCGTGTTGAGGGAGCTTTGGTCGCTGATTTATTAAGCTCTGTGACGGTATCCATAATTATCTCCTCTCATCTTTGATTCTCATGACCGGCTGGCTTGATGTTATTGATAATGAGAATCATTATCAATAACAGGATATATGATAAGTTCTTGCTAGTCAACCACAGTTAGACATTTAATCATCAATATATTATAACCTGATGAACTAAAATAGCCTGTTAACCTGATAATATATTGACCATAATGGTTAAAACGCAGTATTACTCTTTTTAAAAACCATATTAACAAAAAGCTGTTATTTAGTAGTGAAAATGGTTTTCAATTAATGATTTATATTGGGGCAAAATACGACAAAAATCTAGAATAATAGCAGAATACTTTTTCTAAATAAGGGATAAAACGAAAAACATTTCAAATTATGTCGAACAAGCACTTGACACAAACGGTATGTACGAGTATATTATAAATAGTTAAAAATTTCACAAATAGTTCTACTACTAGTTCTACTACCGCTATTCTTACTAACAAACTATTTACCAAATATGCTTTATTCGCACTACTGGTTGATCTAGGGGATGAGGTTTGCAGTAATATTCCTAGCTCATAATTCTAAGTCTTACAAGAGTGTTTTGCTCAAAAGAAACATTGTCAGTAGGAAACAGGACAAAAACATCCAACAAAATTGTAAAAGCTAAACTAAAGACAGTTCTCTAACTTTGAGAACTGTCTATTTTTTGCAGAAATCTAACTGCCGGGCAGCGCCAGCGATTTTTCTACAAAATCACTGATTAGCGATGCAAGAAAAGGAAAATCAATATCAAACATAATCAGCATACTGAGGATAAACCCGGCAGCAAGCAGCACAGATGCGACTGTTAATTCTCTCCACTGCTGCTTCTTGATTAAGGGGATTATTTCCAGCAGAATGATCAGTATGAAGAGCGCTATGAGGAGCAGCACCATTATATCTGCCTCCTTTTGGATCCAGTAGGGGACCGTAGTCCTTTATGTCCACTATTGCCATCCCGCTGATCAGTTTTTCTTATTACTGCAATTATGAGGGTCAGCAGGGGAATAACCAATTGAAAGGGTAGCGCATAAACAGGGTATGCCTTATTGACAAATCTTACGAACTCCACTGGGTTGGGAAAATTATGTAGAGCCAGAATGCTCATTAAGACTGCCACAGGCACAACCAGAGGCTTGTAGGAGCGCAGGGAGCATAGCTGTGCTGTGCCTAAAGATACACCATATAACAGAACCGCTGTTTTCAGGAACCCCATAGACAGGATAAATAATGAAGCCACTATCTCCACTCTGTTGATGATCTCTGCGATATTGATCGTTGTGATCGCATGGAAGGATGGGTAAATGTATGCCTTTTCTGATGGTCCCAGGACTATTGTATTCCTCACAGCTAACCCTGCCATCACCAAGCCGGTGAAGGTTATTCCTGTAAAGGTTGCGGGAGCTGTATCCCGCTTATTATTTAAAAAGGGGAACACCATGAGGAAAGCTACTGTTTCCGCCAAAGGGAATGTGGCTGCACCATGAGCTGCCCAAAGAAGTTGGGGCGCAGGGGTAGCCAGGATAGGCTGTAAGTATTTAATCTCAAAATATTTAAACAGAAAAAAAGTGGTCAATAAATAGAAAAATAGTCCTACAGAAACAATTATAACTCCACACCTGGTGATGACCTCGATCCCCTTTTTGGCTGCCGAAACACAGATAAGGATGATGGATGCCAGCAGGACGATCGGTGGTGTCCTTACCAAAAACAGCGATGAAAAATATCCGGTGTAATTGCCGAGTACCAGTGACCCCAGATGGAAGAAATACCAGAGGAATATAACGGATATTATTTTCCCCAGGTAGGGGCCATATACAATATCGCTGATCTCCACCAGGGTTTTACCAGGGAAGCGTTTGGTAAGGAGAAGGAAAACAGCGGCGATTAACAAGGCTTCAGCTATTCCGATGAGAATGGCGATCCAGGCATCTGCTCCTGCGATTCTTCCAGAGGGTGCAAGGGCTGAAGATCCTACGGCAAAACCGAAGATGAGCATTATCAGACCTGTGCTGTTTATCCTCCCTTTTTCTAATGCCAACCGAATCTCCCTTTCATAACGATTATCTCAACCGGTAAATAGGTTCTCTGATGGCGCCGGTTCCTTTGATGTCGGATTTGATCTCAAGCTCAATCTTGATAGCGGGGAAGAGTTCCACCCAGTGCTGTTCAAGCTTTTTCCACTGCTCAGGGTATTTGCGGTGGAATTCATCTCCGAACCCAAAGATATCGGCTTTTAGTTCTTGAGCTTTTTTGACTGCACCAGTAATTTCGGTTCTTATTTCAGCAGTCTGTTTTTCTTCCAATAAAGCGATCTCATCAGGCTCAGTCAGGATCTTCACACACTGCTGATCCCCAAGAATAGTATTTACATCAAGCTTAATTTTGACTACCAGTTCGTTGTCTCTGATTTCAGGAGTTATTTTGCTTTTTGCTTTAACTATTTCCAGGCTCTGTTTACCTCCAGCATGTTCAATAACAATGATCCCTGTTTTCACTTTATCCAGTATCCAGTGCAGCCCTCTGGTTTCTTTCTTGTTGAGTGTTCCTACCATTTTGTCCCCTCGAAAAACCGCAGTGCCTGCTACATCTACCCTTGTCTTTTTTTCTCCATCTATCCCTTCTTCTACATATAGTTTTGTAAGAGGGACGACCAGCTCAGTGGTCTCTGATGCCAACCGTATTTTGGCATCCTGCAAGGTAATATCAGGAGCTAAGGCATTTAATGCAGCAGTTTGGACCGCACGGTAAAGACCCAAAGCAGGTATGCTTTCTACACCACTGGGGTGGCGCATAATCTCTTTTGCCTCTTTTTCGGCTATTAATACCCTTATATTGGGGCGGGGTTCAGGATCCCGGGCAAAAAAATCGATAAAACGGTAGATACCTTTTTCTGCAGCTTCCCTACCGATAACAACCACATGTGTGTGAGATAGGAAAAGCCGGTGGGATGCTTGGGTACTCAGATTACGGATCGCCTGAGAAACTGTTTCTCCGGTGGTGGTCAATACCCGGACAGCCTGTGTCTCAGCCCTCCTCCCCCGGTCCCGCCTCCGGTTCCTCCAGTGTCCCCTCCGCCACCACTCAGGGCAGCAGGTCGAATCACCTGTACTGTGAGGCGAATTTTGCCCTTTTCTTCTGTTTCATCCAGGCCGATGCCGCTGATAATGGTGATGTCGTTGAGCTCCACCCAGTCCCAGCAACCGCTACACAGCACTACAATTGTTAGCAGGCTCATTAATAAAAGGCACAGCTTTTTATTTTTTTTCTCTGCAGTTGGGAATAGCCTCAATATTAGCTTCGCCCCCCTAGTTTTTGCCGAAAGCTGCGTGTCCGGGGCATAGACCACAGGGGTGCCCGCACAAGCACATCCTTGAGCTTGGCTATATCGGGAGGTGCCACCGGGGACAAGTAGGGAACACCAAAAGATTTTAGGGATGCTAAATGGATTAATATCTCAAGCAGTATGATGGTCACACCAAACAGGCCCAACACTCCTGCTCCAAAAAGCAGAGCAAAGCGCAAAATTGTACCTACATCGATCAGAGGAGGCACAATAAAAGTGGCAACAGCAGTAAGGGAGATAACGATCACCATAGCTGGCCCGATCAGACCTGCAGATACAGCTGCCTGCCCGATCACCAGGGCGCCTACAATGTTTACCGCCTGCCCTAAGGAGCGCGGCATTCTGATGCTGGCCTCCCTCAAAATTTCAAAAACGATGATCATCAGCAATGCCTCTAAAACTGCAGGAAATGGGGTTCCTTCTCTGGCTGCAGCCATGGAGATCAGCAGAGGTGTGGGGATCAATTCGTGATCAAAACTGCTCAAAGCTACAAAGTATGCGGGAGATAATATGCTCAGTGCAAAGCTGATGTATCTGATCCACCTCATAAATGTGCCGAAATAGGGGTGGACATAGTAATCTTCGGGATGTTGGAAACATTCAATGAAAAGCATAGGTACTGTAAGCACAAATGGTGTCCCATCCACTAAAATGGCTGCTCTTCCCTCCAATAGTTTGGCTGCCACCTTATCTGGCTTTTCACTGTTTGCTATAGTTGGAAAGGGAGAAAAAGGGTTGTCATCGATGAGCTGTTCAATATAACCGGATTCCAGAACAGCATCTGTTTCAATTTTATTTAAGCGATATTTTACTTCATCAATCAGTGAGTCCTGGGCAACCCCTTTGATATAAGCGATAGAGATGTCTCTTTTTGTTTTGTTTCCCAGTCTTAGATGATAAAAGGTGAGAGCGGGGTCGCGAATAATGCGGCGCAGTAAGGCTATGTTTGTCCGAATATTTTCTGTGAACCCTTCCCTTGGGCCCCGTACTCCCCCTTCTGTATCCGGTTCTTCAATGGCTCTCTGTTCCCAACCCTTGACATCGATTACCAGAGCACTGGCAGCGCCATCCACCAGCAGCACTGCTTTTCCTTCCAGAACAGCGGAAACAATTTCACCGAAATCCTTTAATTCACTGATATTATCAATAAATATAAAACTATCTTTCAGTTTCTCCAGTGTGCCGCAAAGTGATGTTTGTGACTGCACCATCAAAGGACGCAGAATATGATCATTAATATGTTTTTTGTTCACCAAGCCTTCGAGAAAAATTAGTGTTGCATCTTTTTTCCCTCTGGCAATTTTGAACTGACGAATGATAACATCACTGCTTTCACCCAGTACCTGACGGAACAGTTTGATATTTTTCTTGAGGTCTGGTGTCAGCTGTTGTGCTTTATTACTGCTGTTTTTATAATTATTTTTTTCCTTGAGCAGGAAAGACAAATTGCGCAGTCTACTCAAAAATCTGAGCACATATTTTCCTCCTTGCTCTAGATCATTATGATGGCGGTTTACGCAAGGGGATAATAATATTTGTGTAGAAAATATATAATAGGGTCCCTCCCAGGAGAATCAGCAGCAGTACAGCCAGTATTTTTTCTACCAATGTAAAATACCCCCTTTCTTACTGATTATTCCTGTATTTAATGTAACCAAATGAAGGGTGTGTTTATTCCCTTTAATAGACAGCTGTACCGCTAAGCGATATAATTAGAAAGAATTTTTGTCAGGCTGTTCATCTGATCGGCCCTATGATTCTGTTGAAGTTTGCAGAACCGTCTGATCGGTGAAAAATCGGCTGTTTTCCTGAAAATTAACTTGACTAACAAAATAAGCGATGCTATTATTGCATCGTAAGCGCGGGAGTGGCGGAATTGGCAGACGCGCCGGACTTAGGATCCGGTGGGTTAAACCATAAGGGTTCGAGTCCCTTCTCCCGCACCAGTCAATCTATAGTTTATTAAAGGCATGCTCAACTTATTTTGTAACAGCTGAGGATGCCTGTAAGTATGATAGATAAGGTAACAAAGAATGAGGAGGAGCATAAATGCGTGCAACCCTGGAAAGTATAGAGAAAAACCAGGCAAAAATCCATGTGGAAGTAGAAGAGGAAACTGTGGCTAGAGCTCTTGATCAAGCCTACCGGAAAGTTGTGAAAAGGGTTGTAATTCCTGGTTTCCGTAAAGGAAAAACACCACGTCCGATCCTTGAGGCTCGTTTAGGAAAAGAGGTTCTTTATGAGGAAGCATTAGAGATCCTCCTCAGTGATGCATATAAAAAGGCAGTTGAGGAAACCGAGATCGAACCCATCAATCAGCCTGAGATCGACGTTGTTCAGCTGGAGGAAGGGAAACCCTTTATTTTCGATGCAAAAGTAGAGGTTCTCCCAGAGGTGAAATTGGGAGAATATAAGGGGGTCTCTGCGGTTATCCCTGAGGTAAAAGTGGATGATGAGGAAGTGGATGCTCACCTCAAACTGCTGCAGCAGAGGCATGCAAGACTTGTTGATGCCGGTGACAAAGAGGTGAATGATGGGGATATCGCAGTAGTGGACCTGGAGATAAAAGTTGACGGAAAAGTGGAAGAGAGGCTATCAGGTAATGAGATATATATAGAGGTTGGTGAAGCTAAGTTTATTCCGGGTTTGGATGCCCACCTGCTTGGTATGAAGGTACATGAGGAAAAGACCTTCACTATGAACCTGCCCTCAGTTTTCCAGTATGAGGAACTAGAAGGCAAGGAAGCTGATTTTAAGGTGAAGGTGACTGCTGTTAAAAAGAAGGAATTGCCAGAGCTGGATGACGAGTTTGCTAAGGATATCAGCGAGCATGATACTCTGGAAGAGTTTAAGCAAGACCTGCGCAAAAAAATTGAAGAAACAGGTCATATCAATGCCAAGCGTATTTTCAAAGAGCGTGTTGTTAGCAAGGTGGTGGAGCAGGCTGAGGTGGAGATCCCGGAAACCCTGCTCAAACAGCAGTTGGAAGTAGAAACCAATCGCTTCGTACAAAGGTTGGCTATGCAGCGCCTTACTCTAGATGATTATCTGAAAATGGCTAATAAAGATAGTGACGGTTTGCGTCAGGATTTAGAGGCAAGGGCAGAGCTTGCAGTTAAGACAAGACTTGTACTCAACGCCATAGCTAAGGCAGAAGAGATAAAAGTGACAGCTGAAGAGTTAAGTCAGGAGATCGATGACCTGGCTGCTCAGTATAATTTAGAGGCTGAAAAAGTCAGAGCGGATCTTGAAGCCCGGGAACAGCTTGGTATTCTTGAGGAAGAGTTGCTTTTTGAAAAGGTGCAGGATTTTCTGGCTGACAATGCTGTGGCTCTCACAGAAGAAGCAGTTCAGGAAGAAGCTGAAGCAAAAACCGAAGAAACAGTAGCAAAAACCGAAGTAGCTGAAACAAAAACAGATGAGGAACAGGAGGCACAAGAAGAAGACAATAAACCTCAAGAAGAGCAAGCAGAAGAACAGGAGTAGTAATTTAGGGAGTTCGCTTGTGTTTGGGATAGAAGGGTGAAGGCCGCGAATAATAAACAGCGGCCTCTTTTAACAGGACCATTTATTTGGTATATTAAAAATAGAAATAAAGTTAATGAGAGCAGGTGGATAAATATGAAGGCACAACATTTGGTACCCATTGTGGTGGAACAGACGAACCGCGGGGAAAGGTCTTATGATATTTACTCTCGGTTATTAAAGGACAGGATTGTTTTTCTAGGGACTCCTATTGATGATAGTGTAGCCAATATTGTTATTGCACAGCTGTTGTTTCTTGAAGCAGAGGACCCGGATAAAGATATTTATCTTTATATCAACTCTCCTGGCGGATCTATCACTGCTGGGATGGCCATTTATGATACAATGCATTATGTGAAACCTGATGTTTCCACAATATGTATTGGATTGGCAGCCAGTATGGGAGCATTTCTGCTGGCAGCTGGCAAGAAAGGGAAACGCTATGCTACTCCAAACAGTGAAATTCTGATCCACCAACCTTTAGGAGGTGCCCAGGGGCAGGCCAGTGATATTGAGATTCACGCCAAGCGTATCATCAGGGTGCGTGACCGGCTCAATCATATTCTATCAGAGTTAACAGGCCAGCCTTTGGAGAAAATTGAAAAAGATACTGATCGTGACAACTTTATGGATGCAGAAGAAGCAAGGAATTATGGTATTATTGACGAAGTAATAAAATATCGGGTTGGTGACAAAGGCTAATCCCTAAGGGAGGTGTACAGTTTTGTACAAGTTTGGTGATGAAAAGGGACAGCTGAAATGCTCCTTTTGCGGTAAACTTCAGGATCAGGTAAAGAAACTGGTTGCCGGTCCCGGTGTTTACATCTGTGATGAATGCATTGAATTGTGCAATGAAATCATCGAAGAAGAACTTGGTGAGGAAATAGATTTTGAATTAAGTGATATTCCAAAGCCCAAAGAGATCAGAGAGGTTCTCGACCAGTATGTGATCGGCCAGGATCATGCCAAAAAGATTCTTTCTGTGGCTGTTTACAATCATTATAAAAGAATCAACGCGGGAACGCGTACTGATGATGTAGAACTGCAGAAGAGCAACATTGTGATGCTTGGGCCTACTGGCTGTGGGAAAACACTGCTGGCCCAGACCCTGGCCCGTATCTTAAATGTGCCTTTTGCTATTGCTGATGCCACATCTTTGACTGAGGCGGGTTATGTTGGGGAGGATGTGGAGAATATCCTGCTCAAGTTGATCCAGGCTGCTGACTATGATGTGGAAAAGGCGGAGAAAGGAATTGTTTACATCGATGAAATAGATAAGATCGCCCGCAAATCTGAGAATCCCTCTATTACCAGGGATGTATCTGGGGAGGGTGTTCAGCAGGCACTGCTCAAAATACTTGAGGGGACTGTGGCAAGTGTGCCTCCTCAGGGAGGTAGAAAACACCCACATCAGGAGTTTATTCAGATAGATACCACCAATATCCTGTTTATCTGCGGTGGTGCTTTCGAAGGGATCGATAAAATAATCCAGAATCGTATCGGCAAGAAAACCATCGGTTTTGGAGCAGAGTTGACCCGGCAGGAAAAGGATATCGGTAAAATATTAAGCCAGATCATGCCGACCGATCTTTTAAAGTATGGCTTGATCCCTGAGTTTGTGGGGCGGGTGCCGATCATCGTTACCTTAGATGCCCTTGATGAAGAGGCACTGGTCAAGATTTTAACCGAACCGAAAAATGCTTTGGTGAAGCAGTATCAGAAGTTGTTTGAGCTCGATGGAGTTGCTTTGGAATTTAAAGATGATGCCCTTATTGCTGTTGCTCGGGAGGCAATGCGCAGAAAAACAGGTGCTCGCGGTTTGAGGGCTATTTTAGAGGATGTTATGCTCAATGTGATGTATGACATTCCATCCAGGACAGATATCACCAAGTGTGTGATTACCAAAGAGGTTATTGAGAAAAAAGAGGAGCCCATTTTAGTAACTGAGGACCGTAAAAAGAAAAGCGAAACAGCTTAATAATCAGGATTACGTGATCAAAGTAAATGGCTTAAAGGGTGCATACAGCACCCTTAATTTTTTTGCGCGATCACCGGGACAGGTTGACTGAATATAAAACTATTAAGGTTAAAAACCACGAATTCTGGTAATAATGAGAGTAAATATAAGAAATTACCGGGATAGGAGTTGTGGTTCTTTTGTTTAGTCCTGGATTTAGTGGAATCAGTACTTTCATCGCTGTTATTCAGATCTTTTTTGTGATTGTCGTCGGTTTGTATTTTTGGAATCTCTTGCGCAGCCAGCACGGGAACCGTGTTGCTGTGGACCGGGAGTCAAAAAAAGAAATGGAAAAGATTCAGCACCTGCGTAAGATCTCACTGGCTGAGCCTTTGGCTGAAAAAACGCGCCCTCAGCGCTTCGATGAGATCATTGGACAGGAGGAGGGGCTGAAAGCCTTACGGGCAGCTCTTTGCGGCCCTAACCCTCAGCATGTTCTGATCTATGGACCTCCAGGTGTGGGAAAAACAGCTGCTGCTCGCCTGGTGCTCAATGAGGCAAAATTAAATCCCTATTCCCCTTTTGGCAGGGATGCCAAATTTGTGGAGTTGGATGCCACTACAGCCCGCTTTGATGAGCGAGGGATTGCTGATCCCTTGATCGGTTCTGTACATGACCCAATCTATCAGGGGGCAGGGCCCTTAGGGATGGCTGGGATACCGCAGCCTAAGCCTGGCGCAGTAACCAGGGCTCATGGGGGGGTATTATTTATTGATGAGATCGGGGAACTGCATCCCATTCAGATGAATAAATTATTAAAGGTATTGGAAGACCGCAAGGTTTTCTTTGAAAGCGCTTACTATAATTGTGAGGATACACATATCCCTGCACATATCCACGATATTTTCCAAAATGGGCTGCCTGCAGATTTTCGTCTTATCGGTGCTACCACCAGGCTGCCTGAAGAGATCTCACCTGCCATCAGGTCACGCTGTATTGAAATCTTTTTCAGGTCTCTGCTTCCTGAAGAGATCCGGAAGATCGCAGAGAATGCTGCCAAAAGGGTCAATTTCACTTTTGGAAAAGGTGCCCTGGATGTAGTGGAAAAGTATGCAACCAATGGCCGGGAAGCTGTTAATATCATACAGATTGCTGCGGGTATTGCCCAGGGAAGAGACAGCAAAGAGATTCAGGCTGCTGATGTGGAATGGGTGGTAAGCAGCGGACAGTATTCACCCCGTCCGGAACGAAAGATACCTGTTGAGCCTGCGGTTGGCTTAGTCAATGGTTTAGCAGTGGTGGGGCCAAATATGGGCACACTCCTTGAGATCGAGGTGACTGTGAACCCGCCACTGCAGGAGCGTGGAGAGGTGATGGTAACCGGGATAGTTGAGGAAGAGGAAATGGGCGGTATGGCCGGAAGGCGTGTGCGCTGTAAGAGCATGATCAGAAATTCGGTGGACAATGCCCTTACAGCTCTCAGGCGCTTCCTGGATGTGGATCCGCGCATGTATGATATCCACATCAATTTTCCAGGAGCGGTGCCGACCGATGGGCCATCTGCGGGGGTTGCTATCGCATTAGGTATTTACTCAGCACTGACTGATAAAAAGATCGATCATCGGGTCGCTTTGACTGGGGAGATATCTCTCCTCGGTGAGGTTAAACCGGTAGGAGGTGTTGTAGCCAAGGTAGAGGCAGCACGCAGGGCTGGTGCCGAAAGAGTGTTGATACCTTATGATAACTGGCAGGAGCTGTTTCGGGAAGCATCCTTGGAGGTGATTCCGGTTAAGCGCTTGGAAGAGGTCCTTCGGCTTGCTCTTTACCCGATCAGGCAGTCAGAAAAGGTATCAGCATAATTTTGATGCTGCTCTCATTTCCATTTGTGGTATACTATACTTTGTTGCAGGAATTAACCGATTTGGGGTAGAATGTACTAAGTATCTTTTAACATCTTCCCAGGTGAAAAGGGGGTGGCATCATATGTCCCAGGAACAAAATCAACAATTGGAAAATAACCATCAAGTTCAAAGATTGGAGAATGGAGAGCGGGTTATACCCTTGCTTCCCTTACGCGGGCTTTTGGTGTTTCCCTACATGGTTATTCATCTTGATGTAGGAAGAGAAAAGTCGGTCAGTGCCATAGATGAGGCAATGCTCCATGACAGAGAATTATTCCTTGTCACCCAAAGAGAAGCCCAGACCGACGAGCCGCGGGAAGATGATATCTACCAGGTAGGAACTATTGCTGAAATTAAACAACTGCTTAAATTGCCAGGGGGAACCTTCCGTGTGCTGGTAGAAGGTTTAAGGAGAGCAAGGATTAAGCAGTATGTTTCAACAGAACCATTTATTCAGGTGATCGTTGAGGAATTTGAAGAGAGTTATGAGAAGACCCCGGAAATCGAGGCGATGATGAGGGCAGTGGTCAAACAGTTTGAGGAATATGTCAAAACTGGGAAGAAAGTCCCTCCTGAAACCGCTGCTTCTATTGTATCTATTGATGATCCGGGACGACTGGCAGATATTATCGCGGCTCATATAAATTTGCGTGTGGCGGATAAACAGTTAATCCTTGAGGCTTTTGATGCAAAGGAACGACTGCAGATCCTGGGGGATATTCTCTCCCGGGAGATGGAGATCATTGAACTGGAGCGCAAGATCAATATGCGCGTCCGGAAACAGATGGAGAAAACACAAAAGGAATACTACCTGCGGGAACAGATGCGGGCCATCCAGAAGGAATTGGGCGAAAAGGATGAGCGCGCTGCTGAGGTGGAGGAACTGCGGGAGCGCATTGCCGAGGCTAATTTCCCAAAGGAAGTAGAGGAGAAGGCTTTAAAAGAGCTAGAGCGTCTGGAAAAAATGCCGCCTATGGTGGCAGAGGCTGTTGTTGTACGCAACTATATAGATTGGCTTTTGGCTTTACCCTGGTCAAAGGAAACCAGGGACAGACTCAGACTGGACAAGGCTGAGCAGATCCTGGAAGAGGACCACTATGGGTTGAAAAAGCCCAAAGAGAGGATCCTGGAGTACCTGGCTATCCGGAAGCTGGCTACTAAGATGCGGGGCCCAATCATCTGCTTTGTCGGTCCGCCAGGTGTGGGTAAAACCTCTTTGGGCCGGTCTGTTGCTCGTGCGTTGGGACGCAAGTTCGTGCGTATTTCCCTCGGTGGTATTAGGGATGAGGCAGAGATCCGGGGGCACAGACGCACCTATGTGGGTGCACTGCCCGGCAGGATTATCCAGGGTATGAAACAGGCGGGGTCAAAGAATCCTGTTTTTCTCCTGGATGAAGTGGATAAGATGAGTTCCGACTTCAGAGGGGATCCAGCCTCTGCCTTGCTGGAGGTGCTTGATGCAGAACAGAACCATTCCTTCAGCGACCACTATATCGAAGTGCCTTTTGATCTATCTAAAGTTATGTTTATCACTACTGCCAATGTGGAACACAACATCCCGCGGCCGCTGCTTGACCGGATGGAGGTGATCCACCTCTCAGGCTATACAGAAGAGGAGAAGGTAAAGATCGCCGAGAGACATCTGATTCCCAAGCAGATCAAGGAGCACGGGCTTAAACCACACCACCTGCAGATCTCAGAGAATGCCCTGCGCACTATTATCAGACACTATACCCGGGAAGCAGGGGTGCGCAACCTGGAAAGGCAGATAGCTACTATATGCCGGAAAACCGCCCGTGAGGTTGTCAATAATAAGAAATACAGGGCAAAGGTTACTGCGGCAAATGTAGATGCTTTTCTGGGGATTCCTCGTTATCACTTCGGTACTAAGGAAAAAGAGAATGAGATCGGTGTTGCCACTGGTCTTGCCTGGACTGAAGTCGGTGGTGAGGTATTAAATGTGGAGGTGAGCATTCTTAAAGGGAAAGGAAATATTATGCTCACCGGTAAATTGGGTGATGTGATGAAAGAATCTGCCCAGGCCAGTTTAAGCTATGTGAGATCCCGTGCACAGGAACTTGAGCTGGAGGATGATTTTCATGAGAAACATGATATCCATATCCATATACCTGAAGGGGCTATTCCCAAAGATGGCCCATCAGCCGGGATCACCATGGCAACTGCTCTGGTCTCAGCTGTTACCGGCAAGCCTGTCAGACATGATGTGGCTATGACCGGAGAGATCACCCTGAGAGGCCGAGTTCTGCCTGTAGGCGGTATCAAAGAGAAGGTGCTGGCCGCACACCGTGCCGGGATCAAAAAGATCATAATGCCCAAAGAAAACAAAAAGGATCTTGAGGAAATTCCGGCCAAGGTCAAGAGGAAATTGGATTTTGTATTGGTTGAACATATGGATCAGGTGTTAAGTGAAGCCCTTCTAACTGCTGAGGAAGCACAGGAAGACAGCGGGAAGGAGTCAGCAACAGCCTAATCCAAAACAGAAAATACAAATTTGAGCTACAAAGAGGTTCCGCTCTTGGGTAATTAAGAGCAGGAACCTCTTTTTTAATACGAGTTTGACACGGGGATGGGGCTGCTGTCAGTGTGACGCGGGGACGGGGTTGCTGTCACGCACAAATTGACATACACATTTTCCATTCCCTCTACTTACGACCACTTGGCCTAACCAGTTCCAACAAATGCTGTCGCGGCAATGAATGTTGGCATCTGGCTGAACAGATAAATATAAGAATTTGATGCATTGCTGCAATGGTAATAAATGGGGGAGGCTGGGCGTATGATAGGGTGGGAGGTGATTATAGATGAGCATAAGTAAAAGAGGCTTCGCTTTGCTGCTGGGGATGGGAACCTCTTTTCTTCTCATTCTCGCTGGGGTGGTCTTGGCGTTTGTGTATGCTATTTTTTCTGCTCAAACCACCCTTCACCTCAGTTTCTATTTCAGCTGTGTCTTTTTTCTCAGCGTCTTTTGCGGCGGTTATGCTGCTGGAAGTAAAGGGGGCATCAGGAGTTGGGTACCGGCAGGGTTGATTGGGCCAATCACCGGGGGGCTGGTGCTCTTATTGTTTTACAGCACTGCTTTCTTTATTCCGGGTTTAACTGAACTGCTGACCATGATTCTGCTGCCTGCTTTTGTGAGCAGCACAGGGGCATTATTAGCTGCCAATAGAGGGAGGAGACAGGAGCAATTGAGAAGGAACAAGTTAACAGGATAGGATTAGCCTATTGGATTTATCTGCTTTTGTTTGCTGGTTTTGTGCTGGCTGATCGTGTTTTGTCAACATTTTACCTGGTTTGCACTGGCGAGTTGATCAATGGGTGATATAAGGGGGCAGCATTTGCTGCATCGATGGGATTTTTTGCCCATTGAATAAAGGAGAAATCATCACTTTAATAAAAGCGGACACTATGAATTATATAGGAATTTATAACGATTGATATCAGCTTTAAATGTTAAAATGGATCATAGAAACTATTTCAGAAACATGGGGGTTGTAAAGATGAAGGTATTGCTTGTAAACAGAAGTCCACACAGGGAAGGGTGTACTTATACTGCATTGAAGGAAGTAGAGAAAACGTTAAACAAAAATGGGATAGCAACAGAAATATTTCAGCTGGGCGCAGATCCGATCAGCGGTTGCAAAGGATGCCGTTCCTGCTCAAAAACAGGGAAATGTGTGATAGATGACAAAGTAAATGAGTTTTTAAGTAAGGTGGATGAGGCCGCAGGGTTTGTGTTCGGCTCACCGGTACATTATGCAGCAGCATCAGGAGCCTTAACCTCATTTTTGGATAGGGTGTTTTTTGCAGGAAAGGGCAGGTTTGCAGGTAAATTAGGTGCCGCGGTTGTAAGCTGCAGGCGTGGTGGGGCATCAGCGGCCTTTGACCAGATTAACAAGTACTTTACTATCAGCTGTATGCCAATAGTTTCTTCACAGTATTGGAATCAGGTGCACGGCAATACACCGGAAGAAGTAAAACAGGATTTAGAAGGAATGCAGACAATGCGGACTTTAGGCAATTATATGGCATGGCTCTTGAAATGTATTGAGGCTGGTAAAATGGCAGGAGTGCCTGAGCCGGAAAGAGAAGAAAAAGTTATCACTAATTTTATTAGATAACAGAAGCATCAACGATGGTCGTTTAGCTAATTAATGTTAGGCTGGCATTAACAATTGTTGATATTTGTAGTTTTGATTTTAAAGGGAACCCATTGGGGTTCCCTTTAAATCGTCTGAAATTATTTATTATGGTTTACTTAAACTTATGCTTTCCTCCAATATATCCTGTGCTTCCTGAACAGAACAGTTTTTGTGGATCAGCTGCCAGGCGGCATTGAGGAGTGCAGCAGGGTGGGGGCTCTGCCAGATGTTCCTGCCCATGACAATTCCTTGGGCGCCGCTCTGCAGTGCACCGTGGATCATCTTCAAGGTGTCCAAATCTGTTTCACATTTAGGTCCTCCGGCGATCATAATTGGGACAGGGCAGCCTGCTACAACATCCTCAAATCCCTTTTCTGTATAATAGGTTTTGATCAGATCTGCACCATGCTCAACCGCTACCCGGGCACTGAGGGCAAGGAACCTGGCATCATTTTTCTTTTCTCCCACTTCCTTACCCAGGCCGATGACCCCTAAAAGGGGCACATTCCAGCGGTGGCATTGATCTGCAGCCCTGGAAAGCCCGATCAGAGTTTCCCTCTCATTTTCCGACCCGATGAAGGCTGATACTGCCATAGCATCAGCGCCTAGAGTCAGCACCTCCTCGACAGATGTCACTAAGCCCTCATTTGTGATATCAGGCCCTGTAATGGTTGCACCTCCTGAACTGCGCAGGATAAGCCCAGGGGTTCCCCCAGGGTTAAAGGCATGGCGTAAAATACCCTTGGTGAGCAGCCAGGCATCCACCCGGCCAGTTCCATCAAGTTTGCTGATTGTTCCAGCAATGTCCACGATCCCCTTCATAGGCCCTAGAGCATAGCCATGGTCGATGGCAACAACCAGGCTGCGGCCTGTATCAGGTTTGATGATCCTTTTTAATCTATTTTCTAATCCAGTCAAATTGATAACCTCCTTTATAGCAAGCGCAGATAAACCGGGTCTTCGGTGCGCAGAGGCAGTTTTCTAGAAATGCAGCAATAAAGCAAGCCTGGCGAAAATAGATGTCAGAAGCCAGAGGTCAGAGAAAAGATGGCCTCCTGTCACCTTAAAGCAATGAAGCAAGACTGGCACTGATAAACTAAAACGCAAGCCTGCACTGTTAAACCCCAATAAAGCAAAAAAGCAAGCCTGGCACCGTCTCTGGATGTGGTTTACATAATGACCATCCCTTTGATCATCTCTAAGCTGCGGGCGCGTTCTACTGCATCCAGTATGTTGTCCAGTGTGAAGCGGTCTGTGATTATGCTGCCGGCATCTATCTCATTTGAGCTGATCAGGTAGAGTGCCTCCCTGAAGTCCTGTGGTGTTGAGGCAAAACTGCCAGTGATCGTGATCTCCTGGTAGTGGATCCAGCGTGGGTCAAGGCTGATCCGGTGCCCTGCCGGAGGCCCGCCGAAAATACTGAACACACCGCCTTTTTTCACTAGCGGAAGTGAGTTTTCAATCAGCTGTGGGTTGCTCAGTGATGTGATCACCACATCTGCTCCATCGCCATTTGTCAGTTCTTTGACTGCTGTAATGGGATCTTGTGTTTGGGGATCGACCACAGCATCTGCACCCAACTTTTTGGCGAATTCTTGACGGTTGGCTTTTGGCTCAATAATAATCACATTTGCTCCCCGCCACTTTGCCAGCAGCAGGTGAATCATCCCCATGGGACCTGCGCCAACAACAGCTACCGTATCACCAGGATTTACTCTGTTGACCCGCAGAGCTGCCAGGCCGCAGGAGACTGGCTCAGCCAAGGCAGCCAACTCAAAGGGAATACCGTCAGGTATTTTGACAACACCTCCCACATTGAGTATCTGACGGGGTATGCGCACAAACTCGGCAAACCCTCCATCAATGCCATGAGCCAAGCCGAATTCGTGGCGGCAGAGGTTGTGCCTTTCATCCCTGCAATAATCACACTCTCCACAAACAGCGATGGGATAGACCGCTACCCGGTCACCGACCACAAAATTCTTTACCCCTTCACCTAAAGCAGATACCTCTCCAGCCACTTCATGCCCCAAAATAGTGGGCAGCTTTTTAGGCAGTCCCTGTCCCAGCAGTGTTTTTATATCAGTGGCACAGATCCCTGAAGCCCTCACCTGCACCACAATATCACCGGGTTCAGGAAAGGGACGGGGCACCTCCTCCAGGCGAATATCATTGGCGCCATGTACAACAGCGGCTTTCATTTGTATCTCACCCTTTCTGTATTCTCCTTTTCCCATTTCCGAATTTCACCCAACAGTTCAAAGAGCTTTTTCGGGTCCTTACGCCCCGGCTCCGCTTCCACACCTGAGCAGAGGTCGATCCCATCAGGGTGAACTATGTCTAAAGCGTTTCTAACATTGGAGGGGTTGATCCCCCCGGCCAGAAAAACCGGCAGGGGGGAGTTATCCACCAGGGAGCGAGCTAATTCCCAGTCGGAGGTCTGCCCTGTGCCCCCAAAACGCATCCCAGCTGAGGTTTTCACAACTGTATCCAGTATTACCGCATCTGCTCCTGCTTCGGCCAGATCCCTTAGCTGTTGCTGCAAATTATTTAGATCAGCTTGTGAAACTGTACCTGCTGGCGGCAGGAACAGGGACTGCCACCAGCCCACAGTGGGAAAAGACTCCTTTAGTTCATACAAGGATTCCAGGGACACCGGGCTTAAAAACTGCACTACCTGCGGCTGGCAGTGTTCTACAAGCTGTTTGATCTGCTCTTTGTTCTGCTGGAAGACCAGAGCAACCCCGGGAAGGGGGGCATTTTTAAACAGGTCAGCTGCAGCTTCTATGCCTAATCTGCGTGGAGAATAAGGGACATCGATGATCACTCCGAAATAATCTGCCCCAGCCTTATATACCAGTTCCCGGTCCTCAAGGCAGCTGATGCCGCAGATCTTAACCCTGCAGCCATCCCTCTTCAAGGTAGTTCCTCTCCTCATTATTTTCTATGATCCGGGCACCGGTGTTATCGACCTCTGTTTCGATGATCCTGCTGGACGGGATCCCTTGGTTACGCAGATATTTTAAAATCCGCTCATAAACCAGGGGTTTCCTGGTAAGGGCAAAAACCGTTGGTCCCACAGAACTCATCCCTGCAGCCTCTGCTCCCATCTCTCGAAAAGCCCCGATAAATTGAAATATTGGTGCTCCGAACAGTCCATGCTGCTCGCACTCCGCACGTTTAGAACCTGTAAAGGAGATATCCAGGAGGGCATCTCCGATTGCTTTCAGGTCACCCTTTACCAGTGCTGGGAGGAGATCCAGCAGGATCATGTGAGCCTTGGGGCTTCCCAGCCGCGCATCTAAAAAGCGGGCGCGCCTGAGCAAAAGCCCCACCTCTGCGTCAGCTGCTGTATCCTTTCCTGTGTATTCATCCTCCAGGCTGGGCACATCAGGGATGAGGATGATTACCTTGGTGTCCTCAAGGGGTGCCCGGTAAATGATCTCAGCATCATCTGA
>LSQX01189252.1_pt1 | contig 29236 bp, 27 predicted proteins | sample 654561 | NCBI WGS metagenome assembly LSQX01 (sample SAMN04489861, study PRJNA283612) | anaerobic digester metagenome | isolation source: 4 biogas reactors fed with cattle manure at either 37C or 55C with and... | place: Denmark: Kongens Lyngby | collected 2014 | reverse complement strand
CCGGGTTAGTTCCTGCAGGTGGTAAATCTATTATAATACTTGATCCTGAATCGAAATCATTCTCATCAACAAGGCTGGTTGCCTGTTCCCCATCTCCTGCTGGAGTAGTTCCTGCAAGTGGCAATTCTTCTGTATTAACTGTTCCTGACCCGGCATCGCTGTCTTCAATAAGGCTGGTTTCCTGTCCCCCATCTCCTGTCGGGTTAGTATCCGGAGCTTCTATGAATTCAGAAAGCATTTGATCTACAGCACCGCTGGCCTCCGTTTGGGCATAAAGAGACCATGAAGGAAATGCGCTAAGCATCAACATAATAATTAGAGTGAGAGATATGAACTTCCGTAACCCGTATTTTATCCCTCCACGTTTTTTTATATAATAATTGCTGCCTTTTACCTTTTTCATATTACAACTCCTTACCTTAAATGATGAAGAAATATTTCTGCTCCAGTCTAAGTAAAACTAAAAGTCTGTGTTGGTAAAAGATATTAATGAGGTATCACTGTCGATTAAATTTGAATATAGTCCCCAAACCAATGACAGGACAATTCTTTAGAAATGATAGATTTTACATGTTCATTGTCATTAATACACATGTTTTACTTCAAGTGTGTGAATGGGATCATAACACCTCACCCATGTACTAAAATAAACTGTGTAATTATTTGGCTTGCCCCCAAGATAATCTTTGATGTTAATTGTGTATTAAAGCTTAATCTAAATTAATCCTTATGCTTAAATAATAATGGTTTTGTTTCCGTTTTTAACCTACCTTAAAGGATTTGTCATGGACAATATTTCCTGTCACGGTCTGTCATGAACATGTGCTAAAATGGTGGTATATAGATGCAAAAGCCAGGCTATCCATTATTTGGAAAGGAAGATATCCATGACTGTATTTGCCTCCCGACTTGCTTTACTCCTAAAGCAGTTCGATATAAGCAATGCCAAACTGTCTAAAGCTTTAAATGTTGATCCTTCTTTAATCAGCAAATGGATAAACGGCAAACGAGTTCCTTCGCCTAATTCCATATATATTTCTCGTATTGCAGATTATCTCCTAAAATATCTTATAGATGAATATCAACAGTCCTTATTGTTGGAGTTACTGAGGGCCGAATTTCCCAGTCTAAACCTGGAAATGCATGAAGTCCGCCGACAGGCTCTTATGAATTGGCTTAGGGGTGAAGAAGATTCTTCTGGCAATCATATCAAATCTCTGGAACGGGAAGACTCTTTTGGAATAGATTCTCATATTATGGGGCAAACTGGCTCTTATGAGTTATTTAGAGGCAGAGAAGGGAAACGGCAGTCAGCACTTAACTTTCTTCAAGAAGTGTTGGCATGGCCTGAACCTATTGAGTTATTGCTGATGAGTCAGGAAGATATTAGATGGATAAATGAGGACCAAGGTTTTCTAAATCAGTGGAGATCTTTATTGTATCAGGTAATCAAGAGGGGTCACCGAATAAAGATTGTGCATACGGTTAATCGTGATATTAGCCAGATTGCAGCTATGCTTAATAACTGGATCCCAATGCATCTTACTGGTCAGGTAGAATCTTTTTATCATCCCAGATATGAAGAGTTGGCTTTATTTAAAACCCTTTTCATTGCCACCGGCAGAACTGCGATCCTCTCCTTATCCACATCTACCCTATCCCAAAACGACTCCGATTATACTCTGCAATTTCGGGATGCAGCAGTGCTAGGCCTGCTGGAAGATTATTTCCGAACCTATTTATCACAATGTCAGCCCTTGATTCAGGCGTTTTCCGGTCAATCCTTGCTACAAGTATTGGACATAATGATTGCTGCTCAGAATAAACCGGGCCATTTCTATAGATTACATAATCATCTAACATCTATGACCATGCCTTCGGATCTGTTTGCCCGCTTAGTTGAATTGGGTCATTTAAACCCAAGAGAAAAAGAATCCCGTATCCAATTACACCGGCAATGGAAAGATGTATTTTTCCATTCGCTGAAGTATAATCCTTTTCTGGAGATATTTCCGATTCAAGCCATTGATTTGAACTTTAATGACCGCATTCTTCTTTATCCGGGGAGCGAATTCTTCCTACTGGACCCATTGCAGATGGAAGTTCTAGACTTCAAGGAACACTTGGAGCATATCGTTGATATTCTGGAACATTATGATAATTATGAGCTTTTTCTTCTTAACGCTCCCACACCCCTAATAGATCATCGTTTTTCCATTGCTTATAAGGAGGATTATTATGCCATGGTATCATCCGATGATGATAATTCATACATTATTGAAACCAACGAGGGCAATACCCTACATGCCTTTGAGAATTATTTCAAGAATGTCTATGAACAGATCCCCATTAAGAACCGTAGTAAGTCCTGGGTAATTAACAAAATCAAAAGCCGTATTATCCATCTAGATAAATTAATCTAGGTTCAATAGTACCAATCTAATTCTAGGGATAAACTTAACCTTACATCATAGCTCTGGAAAAAATACAGCTGCAATGATATGATTAGATTTAGCAATTATGAAAGAAGATTATAATGAACAATAGTTTTGAAAACCTAGGAATTTCAGCTCCCATTTTGAAGGCTCTTGAAGAAATGGGCTTCGAAGCACCAACTGAGGTGCAGAAAGTAGCCATCCCCCATGCTTTAAAGCAGGAAGACTTGATCGTCAGATCCAAGACCGGCAGCGGCAAAACTGCAGTTTTTGGTGTTTCCATATTGCAGTTGACTGATCCAGAAGCAGCTGGGCCCCAGGGTCTCATCCTTACTCCTACCAGAGAGCTGGCGGTACAGGTAGATAGTGATCTCAAGCAGATGTCCAAACATCTTAGACACAAAACTACAGCTGTATATGGTCAGCACAGTATGGATATAGAACTCCAAGCTCTTAATAAAGGAGTCACTATTGTTACCGGAACCCCTGGACGGGTTTATGATCATATTAGTCATGGGAACCTGATTACCAAAAATATGCGCTTTTTAGTCTTGGATGAAGCAGACCGAATGTTGGATATGGGGTTTCTTGATCAGGTAAAAAGAATTATCAAAAACCTGCCCAAAAACAGGGTTACGCTGCTTTTCTCAGCCACCATACCAGGTGAAATACGCCATATTTGCAGCGAGTATATGAAGAATCCTGCCACTATTGAAATCGAATCGGCTACTATGACTGTAGATACTACCCAACAGGCATATTACCGGGTAAAGCATAACGAGAAAAATACCCAATTACACCGTTTGCTGCTTATAGAACAGCCGGAAAGCTGTGTGATTTTTTGTAATACCAGAAATATGGTGGATAGAGTGCAAATATTCCTATCTCGCCAGGGTTATGCTTCTCAAGCTCTGCATGGAGATATTCCACAGGTTAAGCGGCTTAAGACCCTGCAACAGTTTAAACAGGGACATTTTCATCTTCTTATAGCAACCGATGTTGCTGCTCGAGGTATTCACATAGATGATCTATCTTTGGTAATCAATTACGATGTCCCTTTGGAAAAGGACAGTTATGTGCATCGGATTGGGCGTACCGGCAGGGCTGGCCATGGTGGACGGGCTATTACTCTGGTAACCAGTGATGATATTATGAGCCTTTATGAAATAGAGGAACATATCGGAGTTATGATACCAGAAGCAGAACTGCCTTCCGAAAAAATTCTCCAGGAGCGTAGTGATTCTATAAAAGAATGGGTACTGGCTAACTCACTTAAGGTGGAACCTTCTCAGAAGGTAATAGAGTACAAGGCTAGACCGAAGCAAAATCAGCCTGTTCAGTCTAAACCCCAACAGCAGCGGAGCCAGAAAGCAAATCGTTCCCTGCTGACGGCCTCCGAAGCTAAAGCTGGTCAGGATTCGAATATTAAGCATTCGGCGGATGATATTATAAGAGTACAAATAGTTATTAAACCAGCAGTTATGCCTGATAATACTGCTGACAAAGCAGATACTTCAGCCAAGTTGGAAACAGTGTACAGCGAAGCATCCCACAGCAAAGATCCCTGGTTTAAGCGTTTGCTGCAGCGAATACGCGGCAAATGAAGATAGCTCTTTCTCTTCGGTTAGTCCGGGTATTATTCCCGGACTTTTTATCTGCTTTAGCTTCCCAGGCTAAGTTGTTATTTTTCCATCTCTTCGCTTTAGAATTCACACGACTTCACGGTACGGGGAAATGGTATAACGTCCCTTATATTGCTTATCCCGGTAATATACATGATCAAACGCTCAAAACCCAAACCAAATCCGGCATGTTTAACTCCGCCATATTTTCTAAGTTCCAGATACCACCAAATCTCTTCCGGGCTCATTTCCAGTTCCTGCAACCTTTTTTCCAGGCTCTCCAGCCTTTCTTCCCTTTGGCTGCCACCAATTATTTCACCTATCCCCGGAACCAATAAATCCATAGCCGCTACCGTTTGCCCATCATCATTCTGCCGCATGTAAAAAGCTTTGATATCCTTAGGATAATCGGTAACAAATACTGGTTTTTTAAAGATTTTCTCGGTTAGAAATCTTTCATGTTCGCTTTGCAGGTCAGCTCCCCAGTTCACCGGGTATTCAAATTCTTCTCCCGCATCCTTAAGCAGATCAATGGCCTGAGTATAAGTAATATGAACAAAATCAGCATCTAACACATTTTGCAGCCTGGCCAGAAGTTCTTTATCAACAAAGTTATTGAAAAATTCCATCTCTTCCGGAGCTTTTTCCAAGATAAAAGCTATTAAGAATTTCACCATGTCCTGAGCCAAAATCATGTCATCCTTCAGATCCGCAAAGGCTATTTCCGGTTCAATCATCCAGAATTCTGCAGCATGCCTGGCAGTATTGGAGTTTTCAGCTCTGAAGGTAGGCCCAAAGGTATAGACATCTTTAAAAGCCAGAGCGAAAGCTTCTGCCTCCAGTTGTCCGCTAACCGTCAAATTAGTGCGTCGACCAAAGAAATCCTGGGCATAATCTATTTCCCCAGCTTCATTGCGAGGAGGATTTTGAGGATCCAAAGTGCTAACCCTGAACATTTCTCCCGCACCTTCGGCATCACTGGCAGTAATAATGGGGGCATGGACATAAATAAATCCCCGTTCCTGAAAAAACATATGAATGGCATAAGCCAGTAAAGAGCGCACCCGAAAAACAGCAGAGAAAAGATTGGTGCGGGGACGCAGATGGGCCACTTGCCGCAAGAACTCCCGGCTATGACGTTTGGGTTGGATTGGATAATCTTCCGGCGAATCTCCTTCCATCTGTATATGGGTGGCTTTAATCTCCAGGGCTTGTTTTCCCTTAGGGGTCATTACTACCAACCCCCGAACCTTGACCGCAGTACCAGCTCTATATTTGCTTACCTCCTGAAAATTAGGCAAGTGTTCTTTTTCATATACAATTTGCACAGAGTTGAAATGAGTTCCATCATTGATGGTCAGAAAGCCAAAAGACTTTTGGTCCCGATTGCTACGAACCCAAGCGTTTATTTCAACCTCCTGTTTTTCATATTTATTGCCCTCACTCAATAATTGTTTGATCACTACTTTTTCCATAATATGCCCCCCTTTTGCTGGCTTGGTCTCATGACACTTATTAATATATACTAGGCTATTCCGACAATTATTTATACATTCAAACTTGCGGATTATGCCTTTTTGCAGGGGCATCAACTCAAAGCAGTAATGTTTCAACTAATAACTCAATTAATTGCTCCAAAGCTGCCTGGGTCTTATCTTGTTCCCCTTCATAGCGAAGGCGGATGCACTTGACCGTATTAAATAGAATTGAATGTACAATAACATTATCTATGTCCTTGAGTATTCCTTTCTCCTTTAAGTCATCAAAGAATTGGAATATTCTAAAGCAGCCTTCCGTTTCCCGGCAATTAGCCGACAATGAAGGACAGCTGGAAAACTGCTCTACAAAGTGAAAAACCCTTTCTTCCTCATTAATATAGCGGTAATAGGACCTGACCAAAGTATCGATCAAGCTTCTCCCACTCATATTTTGATCAATTTTACCCAGTATGTAAAAATAGACCTGATCGGCGTATTCCTCATAAATCTCCCTCAGCATATCATCTTTGCTGGCATAATAAATATAAACCGTAGCCGGTGATACTCCGGCCTCCCTAGCAATCTTAGCAATAGAAGCCCCATGAAAGCCTGCTTCCAAAATAAGCTTGATAACTGCCTGCTTAATATTCTCTTTCTTTTCTTGATTTTTTTTTCTCATTGTCTCCACCTCAATTCTATAATAAATAAGCATTCACTTATAGTCAAGGGCGGGGTCAGGCCTCCCAGAAGCAATCGGTGACAAGGTAGTTATTTGCCGGGTTTCAACTTATAAACCTCCATGATCAGCACAAGCGAGTATGGAAAATTTGTGGCTATACCCGACGGGCGGTCACAGACCGCCCCTACATATTCCTGCCTGAGATCCATATTAACGGTGCGAGTCTTTAGGGGCGACCTGGTCGCCCGCAATGATTACCAGTTTTCGGGAGATAATTCATTTTCGTGTGAACTGATTAATAAATAACCTAGCACTTGAGATCGTTGACATTAAATGAATGATCGTTTATTATTGCTTTAAATGGAAATGTTTTTGATTGGAGAGGATCATTTATGTCCATGAGCAGAAGAAGTTTTATTAAAAGAGCTGCCTTTTCCGGGATGGCAGTAACTGCCGTGCTAAGCGGAGCAGATGTGGCGGCTGCAAGCATAAACAGCGGTAATGAATTCGCAAGCATTATTAATTTAACTAAGTGTGACGGATGCAAAAATTTTGGTACTCCTAGCTGTGTTGCAGCCTGCAGAAGCAAAAACCAAAATCGTTTTCCCCAAGCTCAGAAACCCATTGGAGACTACTGGCCTCAAACTAAGCACGAAGACTGGTCCGAAAAGCAAGAATTGTCCAATCGCCTCACTCCTTATAATTGGACTTATGTTCAGCATTTACAGGTGGAACATGAAGGACAGGAATATGAAATCCACGTACCCCGTCGCTGTCTCCATTGCGATAATCCTCCCTGCGCCTCCCTCTGCCCTTTTGGAGTCAATGAGAAAATGCCTGAGGGTCCGGTATTAATCAATCCCAACGGATGTTTCGGAGGAGCCAAATGCAGGGACGTCTGCCCCTGGGAAATACCGCAACGACAAGGTGGGGTCGGTCTGTACTTGCAGGTGGCGCCCAAATATGCAGGGGGCGGAGTCATGTATAAATGCGATATGTGCTATGACCTTATACAAAAAGGTCAGCAACCGGCTTGTGTATCGGCCTGCCCCAATAATGCTTTGATTTTTGGTCTCAAAGGGGATATGCATGATTATGCCCGGCAGTGGGCCCAAGAAAATTCAGGGTATTTATATGGCTTGGAGGAACATGGTGGAACCTCCACTATTTATCTATCTGCGGTACCTTTTGAAGCCATTCATGATGCTATATTAAATCAGGAAATTGATGGCAAACCGGGAAAACCTGCTATGCCAGTAGGAGTAGGAAATATTCTGGATGAACCGGCCGGTATGGCCCAGGGATTTTTGATAGCTCCGGTAGCCGGTCTACTAGGGGCCGGTCTGAGTGTATATAAAATAATGACAGGAGCTGATAATGATGAAAATAATGAGGCATAGATGGCAGATTCGTTTTGTTCACTGGGTCACTGCCCTTTCCATTTTTATATTATTCTTTAGCGGCTTCGGCCAGATGCCGGTCTACAAGCGCTATTTTGTTGATCAAATGCCGGGGTTGAGCTGGTCCAGCGATTATGCTATCACCCTCCATTTACACTATTATGGAGCTATGATCTTGATATTCATCAGCGTTTATTACCTGTTCTACCTATTCTTAAGTAAAGAAACCGATGTGCTGCCTAAGAAGGGGGATGTCAAAGAGAGCCTGTTGATACTCCTATCTCTGCTGGGATTGGCTGAAGAGCCGGAAAATGATAAATACCTGGCTGAACAAAGGATGGCCTTTGCAGTAACTGCTGTTTCCATTCTTGGCCTCATTATTACTGGTCTGATCAAAGTGTTGAAGAATTTGCCGGATACCAGTATACCCCTTTCGCTGAGCTTTTGGGCTACCCAAATTCATAATATTCTGACCGTTATCCTGCTTATATCCGTAGTAATACATTTACTGGCCTTTTTGATAAAGGATAACCGTCCCCTGTTCTCCAGTATGTTCACCGGCCGTATTTCTCTGGATTATGCTAAACACAGGCATTCTTTATGGATCAATAGAATTGAAGCCAGAAATTCAAAGGATAAACACATCCATTAATGGTTAGAAATTTATCCTAAGTAATGAAAAAGCCCAGATATAAACTTGGTCTATAGCTGGGCTTTCCATATCCAATCTTTCGATTTTTGTCCACTGTCTTGCTGCTTCCAATGGCCAATGAAACAATGAACCCCAATTGCTATCGGTGCGAGGTTTCTATTCATTCAAACTCGGTATCCCTTGCAGGTATTGACTTCCTGATTGGTTAAACATAATACGGTAAGCTCGGAAAGAGCTTATTATTTATGCCCAATACTGGAATCTACCTTTATAATAATAAGTAGGCCTTCTCTCTAAAAAAGGGCCCTTAAGAGTGTGGCTTTATGCTGGCTCTAAATCTAAGCGAGGAGAGAATTATTGAATGGATGTTTATGAGCGCCTCCAAGAAGCAATTCGTCATCTCAAAGAATATGAAATTATACAAGGCCGTATCGAATCTGCCCAGGAAATGGCCCAGAAGGCCGGTACAGATCTGCTGGATTTGGAAAAACAGATGCGCCTGGAGGGGAAAGACCTGGAAAGACTGGATAATAACTATTTGGTCAATATATGGCACCACTTCAGAGGAACTTTTGATCAAGAAAGGCAAAAGGAAGAGCTGGAATACCTGGCAGCAAAACTCAGGTATGAACAAGCCATATATACATTGGAATCCTGGAAACGACAAGTTTCTCATTTGGAGCAAGAGTTGGCTGGTTTACCTGATCCTAAACCCGAATATCTTCTGGCTCTAAAAGCTAAAGAAGATTATTTGCTTAAAAACCAAGGCCCTGAAGCCCAATATATTTTTGACCTGGGAGAAGAAATGGCTGGCCTGGAAACCCAAATTCAGGAAGTGGAGGAAGCCATAACTGCTGGCCGGGAAGCCTCCGAACAACTAAAAGAAGCTGAGAAATCCTGGTCCTCGGCCCAAAACTGGGGAGCACTGGATATACTTGGCGGCGGTATGCTGGTTACAGCAGTAAAACACTCGCGTATTAACGATGGCCACAAAAGGCTGAAACTGGCCCAGGATAGCTTGAATCGCTTCCAGCGGGAATTGCAGGATGTGCAGAAGCTAGATAAGGTGGATAATATCAATATTTCCATTGCTGCTGATTTCCTCCTGGATGGTTTCTTATTTGACATAATCGTTCAATCCCAAATAAGTAAGGCTATGGAGCGTACCCGGAACACTTGCAATCAAGTAGACTCTGCCGTAAATGAACTTAAGCAGCTTCAGAATGGTATGCAAAAACGATGTGCAAAGCTGAAAACAGAAAAGATTAAGGCCATCGAAAACTATGGTCTATAAACATTATACCGGACTAGGTTTTTGACACTTCTTCCATATAAAGTTATAATATTTAAAGTGAATAATGTTTTTACGAGATATTTTTCAATTTAGCCGAATTCCTGCATCACCCCGATGCAGGAAGCGGGGGAACCAATTAATGGGGTGAATCCAGTTCCACTGGTAGGGCGTCCTGGCCCGAATCCGTCAGCTAACCTCGTAGGCACTACAGGAAAAGTTGGATGAGTAGTTAATATTTATTCCTGAATAATCATCACCATCTTTTCTTAATTTCCATTAAGACTTTGTTTTGGCAGAATATCTATCTTATTCTTTCCCTTTGTTTGCTGTTTTACAGATTAAGGCTAATAATTTTTGCACTCTAAAAGCTGCTAAATACTTGACCGCTTTAACCGAAAATGCTGGCGGCTTGCTTGATTAATGGAGATATAGCTCCAGGAAGATAGAAAACTAGAGATGAAGGAGGTTGTTTGCATGTTGAATAATAACAGTATGAAACATACAGCCGGTTTGAAGAGAGCCGGAGAATTAAAAACCCGTATCCAGGAATATTTAGATATAGAAAAAACCATAAAGACTGGCTTTAGAATGAAAGAACGCAACCGTATTAACAAGGAAAGGATTCTTAAATATTTTCAGGCCAAAGAGTCTGATTGGAACAATTGGGGCTGGCAGATGAAACATCGAATAAGTGATGTTAATACCCTAAAAGCTCTTCTGCCCTTAAGCAGGGCAGAGATTGAGGAAATTCAACAAGTATCCCAGGAATTTCGCTGGGCCATTTCCCCTTATTATCTAAGTCTAATTGATCCTGATAACTACAGAAATTCTGCCATATATAAGCAGGCGGTGCCAGACATTAAAGAATTAGATGATGATAGTGGCTACGAAGACCCTATGGATGAAGCTGATACCAGCCCGGCTCCTACTATAACCAGAAGATACCCGGACCGCTTAATCATTAATGTAACTAATCAGTGCGGCATGTATTGTCGGCACTGTCAGCGACGCAGGAACTTCGAACAGAAGGATACTCACGCCAGCATGGCCAATTTAGTCCTAGCCCTGGATTATATAAGGAATAATATCGAAATCCGGGATGTATTGATAACTGGCGGTGATGCATTGATGTTGAGCAATTCAGTTCTGGATTGGCTGCTCAGTGAACTGGATAATATGGAACATGTGGAAATAAAAAGACTGGGAACCAGAACTCTGGTAACCCTTCCGCAAAGGATTACTCCGGAACTATGTTCAGTTTTATCCAGGCATGAGCCGCTATATATCAATACTCAATTCAACTCTCCGCTGGAAGTTACTCCAGAAGCCAAAAAAGCCTGTGATCGTTTGGTTAAAGCTGGAGTAGTACTGGGTAATCAGGCTGTACTTCTAAAAGGAATCAATGACAATGCCCATGTTATGAAAAAGCTTAATCAGGAACTATTAAAGATTAGGATTCGTCCCTATTATATCTTCCATGCTAAACAAGTCAAGGGTACCGCCCACTTTATGCCTAGCTTTGAGAGCGGCCTGAATATCATGGAGAACTTGAGGGGGTACACATCGGGCTTGGCCATTCCCACTTATATTATCAATGCCCCTCATGGATATGGAAAAACTCCACTGCTGCCTAACTATATTGTTTCTCTAGATGAAAAGGAGCTAAATATCCGCACTTGGGAAAACCGAATAATTAGCTGTGAGAACGTGCCTGGTTCGGAGGAAGAACTTTTTGTGGCCAAGTGATGTGCTAATAATAGTTTAAGCTTTGGGTACGATGTCCATAAATAATATGCTCCCCTTCAGGCAGTCAGCTTGAATTCAAACAACTGGACCGGGGAGCATTTTTGGTTCAAAAGTCAAGCATCCTGCTGGCATAAACTGGCCTATCCGGCAGAACTTATAGAATTCTAACCTTGTTTCCCTTGAGAAAAGTTAACCTACCATTATCCTATCTTCAGCATAACGTACTTCCCCTTTTTTCTTTCCGTTTACCATAGAATAGGCTACCGTAACCGGCCCCACCCGACCCAAGAACATAGCTAAGATTATCAATATTCTTCCAAATGAATTTAATTCTGGTGTCAAGCCTAGACTCAAACCTACGGTGCCAACTGCAGATATTGTTTCGAATAGAATCACATTAAAAGGAGCTGTATTGCCTATAGAAATCAGGAAGGTAATTATAAATACCAGGCTTAGAGAAAGAATAAATATGGCAGTCCCCTTTAGCAAGTCTTCTACCGCCACCCTTCTCTTCATAACCTCCACATCTCGCTTACCCTTTAGAAAGCTGAGCAAGGCCAGGAACAATATAGCCAGGGTAGTAACTTTGATGCCGCCGGCAGTAGATCCGGGAGCCCCCCCCCCACAAACATTAGAAACATAAGCAGCATTTGGGTAGGTGACAAAGAGCAGCTTAGATCCAAAGTAGTAAATCCCGCGGTACGGGTGGCAGATTGAAAGAACGAAGAAATCAGCTTTTCTTGAAAGTTGAGTCCCGCAAGGGTGTTATGGTATTCCAAGCCGAAAAACAGCAGAGCACCCCCTATTAGGAGTAAAGCGGTGCTAATCAATACTACCCGGGAATGCAAGGACAGGAAACGGTTATTTCTATAGTGGAATATTTCATAAAATACTACAAAACCTAAACTACCAGCAATTAGCAGAGCTGCTATGGTAAATGATACTACCGCCTGGCCGGTATATGCAGTTAAGCTGGAGAAATTGCCCATTAAATCAAAACCTGCATTATTAAAAGCAGAAACGGAGTGGAAAATGCTATACCATATGGCCTGACCGGTTCCCATCTGCGGCAGCCAATAAATAAATAATATGAGTGCTCCAATTAATTCGATAGCAAATGAAATGATTAGCAGATACTTGAACACTCCTACTATTCCTTCCATAGAGCTGCGGTTGATGGCTTGCTGCATGGCCAATCTCTGTTTTAACTGAATATTTTTGCCCAGGAGGAGAGCAATAAAGGTGGCAAAAGACATTATACCTAATCCGCCAATTTGGAATAAGAGCATGATTATAAACTGCCCCCAAGGAGTCCAATAAGTGGCAGTATCCACCACTACCAGCCCAGTCACACATACCGCAGATGTGGAGGTGAAAAGGGCTGTTAAGTAATTGGCTCTTGCACCTTGTACCGCCCCAGGAGTTGACAGCATAATACTGCCCAGGATTATTACCATTAAGAAACCCAAGACCAGCATTTGAGCTGGATTTAGTCTTTTGATCATAGTGCCTCCTATGGCTTAAGCTTCAGTAACCTTACGAATATATTGGTTTTCTCCGGCAATCACTAAAACATCATTGGTTCTGATTGTTTGCTTGGGATCAGGAGGCATGACGATTTCATTGTCTCGCTTGATGGCTATCACCGAAACGTTCATTTTATTTCTTACCCGCATTTCCAATAAACTGCTATTGACCATAAATCGGGGAGCCAGCATCTCAACAATGCTATAGTCAGTGGATAATTGGATTTCATTTAATATGTTGTGGGAAAAAGAATGGGCCAGTTTGATGGCCATATCACGCTCAGGATTGATTACTGTGTCGGTACCGATTTTCTCCAAAACCTTAGCATGCAGTGCGTTTTGCGCCTTGGCAATTACTTTCTTGACTCCCATTTCCTTAAGGATAATGGTAGTCAATATATTTACTTGAATATTTTGCCCAATTGAAACAATTACCACATCAAAGTTTTCTAGACCTAGCTTTCTTAAGGCGTTTTCATCACTGGAGTCGGCTTGAACGGCTTGGGTGGCTATATCAGCGTATTCCTGAATTTTTTGTTCATCATTGTCAATAGCCAATGCCTCATAGCCCATAGAGATCAATTCCTTGATCAGGCTACCTCCAAAACGACCCATGCCTATTACTGCAAATTGTTTACGCTTATTTTTCATTGTACTCTCCCCTGCTAGAATAATAATATGAGATCCTGTCCGGTTAAATTATATTGTATTAGGTGGAGGGTATCAAGATAACTCGAATAGCATTAATACTACTGAAGGTAAAATAGTTGGATGTTACCTTTTTACCTTTTTGGAATATCCCCATCACATTGGTTTTTTGCCTCTATGATGGTTGATGCCCGTTTTAATAACGGTAATTAAAGAAAAAAAGAATATGGAGCCCTAAACTCCATATTCTAATTTCCTACTATATATCTGTTCAAACTATATTTATTATAAGGTATCTACAGTCCATCGGATACGAGTTTTTCGAGGCTGAATCGGTAACCTAGCAATAAATACGGTGGCTTTTTGGCAGATAGCGACTATATTCTCATTTCTATAAGAATTCCTATTTTTTATTTTGATCAGTTAACTTTTTCCAATTCTTTTCTGATCTTTTGCCACACAGGTAATATCAGCTCATGCAATTCTGGCTGGCTGACTGGAACCTGGCCCCCGGATACCACTGCTGCCAATTCTTTACTGTAAGGGATTCTTCCAGCTACTGGTATACCATTGTCTTGAGCCCATTTTTCCATAGCTTGGGAAGCTGGCAGGTTAAGATCTGCCTTGTTAATCAGCAAGATACTCTTGACTCCTCTTAATTCCAACAATTCTTGTACCCTTTTTAGATCGTGGAATCCAGAAACACTTGGTTCAGTTACTATAAGGACCAGGCTGGCTTCTACCAAAGAAGATATGACTGGACATCCTATTCCCGGTGAACCATCGGATATAAGCAAAGAGTATCCTTCTTGCTGTGCTTTTTTGCGAGCAGCGCTTTTAACTTGGGCTACTAACAGACCTGAATTCTCCTCACCCGGTCGCAGTTCAGCATAAAATATTGGAACCAACTTTCCATTGACATGGGAATTACTTTCAAACCATCGACCTGAGGACCTATCCTGCATTTCTATAGCCTCTACCGGGCAGACCTCAGCACAAAAAGCACATCCTTCACAGGATAATTCTGATATTTGATATTCACTGCTAATGGCATCAAATCGGCATAAATCACGGCACAGTCCACATTCAATACATATATCCTTATTTAAAACAGCAACTAAACCCGCACTAAACTCTTGTCCCTGGGTTTTATCCGGTTTAAGGAGAATAGGCAGGTTAGATGCATCCACATCATAATCACAGGCAATACACTGATCAGCCAAGGACACAAATGAAGCCGTAAGTGATGTTTTGCCGGTTCCTCCCTTGCCGCTTAACACTAAAAGCTCTTTCATGCTACACTCTCCTTCACCTGCTCGATTACCTTTTGCAGTATATGGTGCAGTTCCGGCATAGCATCCAGTGGATTTTCTCCCCTGGAATATGATTTAGCCAGTTCAATGCTGAAAGGTATGCGCATCAGAATAGGAATACCCTGCTCCCGAGCAATAATGCCCACCTCGCCATCATCACCCTGCCATCGGTTTATGATAATACCAGTACGGATACCCAAAAGTTTGGTGGCATCGATGGATAGTTCCAGGTCATGAGCACCAAACAAACTTGCTTCAGTTACCAAGATGCAATAATCACTATCCCGTATTGATTCTATGGCCGGGCAGGTAGTTCCCGGCGGGCAGTCTACCACCCGGATTTCACTTTCCAGCCTTTTGCTCTCCCGAACTTCTTTAATTAAAGCCGGGCTCTGTAGTTCACCCACCAACAATCTGCCAGTGATCAACTTTCCTCCGCTGGCTAAATCCGATTCTTCTATAACTCCTATTTTATGCTTAACTTCATCGATAGCATTTTCAGGACAAATATAGCTGCACAGTCCACAGGAATGGCACAGTTCCGTGAACACCATGACTTCAGCCTCTAATACTACCAGGGCATTAAAGCGACACAGCTCGGCACATTTACCGCAAAAGGTACATTTGTTCAGATCGATAGAAGGAACCGGACGAAATGCAGGCCAAGCTTTTATAGGCTGGTGGGGTATAAGTAAGCCGGCATTGGGTTCTTCCACATCAGCGTCAACCAATACCGGATTATCATCGGCAAGAACTCGAGCTAAACAAGTAGCTATCAAGGTTTTGCCAGTGCCGCCCTTGCCACTTGCAACCGCTATTTCCATATTTTCTCTCCTTTATCTTCAATAGCTTAATCATTTATTGATGCCCTGTAAAAAGCCCCTGGAATAAATGATAGCAAATTTTTCTTAATTATTGGCTTGTTTTAACTCCTGCAACTGCCCGCCCAGATATTTTTCCAGCAATTCCTGTACAGTAATATTTTCCTGTCCCTGATAGATTTTTATCCCGGCGGTATTCAAAACCTGAAAAGCTTTAGGGCCAATTCGAGTAGTTAGGATGGTGCCAACCTGGCTTTTAAGCAATACCTGAGCTGCACCGGTACCAGCCCCATGAGCTGCATCGACACCACTGTTCTCCAGGACCTTGAACTCAGATAATTCAGGATTCCACACCATAAAATAGGCACAACGCCCAAAACGCCCATCTACTGCTGCTGTAGGGTTATCACCACTAGAACAAATAGCTATATTTTTCATATTCAATACCTCTTTCTATTTCTTGTTTTTATTATTTATCTGCTTAATCCTTATTCTGCATACCTTTTCCGGCTTTACCTGTACCACCACCACTTCCGCCAGATCCAGTGCCTCCAGCAGGACGACTACCTTTTCCTTTATCACTGTCATTTGAATTTTGGTTCTTTTTGCATCTGCCTAAACCTCGACCTGATCCTGAGCCTTTGCCCTGAGGGCCAGTTCCATCTCCACGCGGCATAAGTTTGACCTCCTTCCAATACACCTATATTTTATGTGATAGTTAGTTCTATCAATCACAATATGGGCATATGTTCATTATATCATAAATATATCAACTCTACCTACAAGTGTCAATGCTGTAATGAATGCAACGATAGCTTAAAGGTGGATTGTATAAAGGGGGCCGGAGTTGAGTGGAGATATCAGCGCCAGGCATCCCTGGCCCGAGCCCTAGTTTGCCAATCTGATTCGCAGAACTGTTTATTTTGCCAGCAGAATTTATAGAGCCTGCTCTTCATTAAAAAGGACCGGTTGCCCGGTCCTTTTTCTTATTTTGTATTTTGCTTGTGTTCAGCTTTTCCATATTTCCTTAGACAAGACTGACCGTCCAAGCACTGCAGGCGGAATAGCTCTTCACTTAAATCCGGATTGTTTTCCAAAGGCTCCTCTAGATAATTTAGAAATTCATTAATATTATGGTTAAGTAAACTTCTATTCAAACTGCAAACTCGTCGCTGCCCTTCTCTGCGTTCATTAACCAGCCGGGCTTGCTTTAATACTTTAAGATGTTGGGAAATGCGAGGTTGACTGGCCTGCATAATTTCCTCCAAATCGCAAACGCATAAATCCTTGACCGCCAGCAGCTTGAGTATTTTTAAGCGAGTGGGTTCACCCAGGGCTTTAAACATAGTTTCAAACATATTCTCACTCCCATCGGTATTCGCCATATGTATAATTATTTATCATGCTTCCAGGCCATTGACCAGGTAAAGCAGAAGTCTATAACCATATACTTATATTATTTATATTATTATACCTCTGTCCCTGTCAAACCATAATTAAATGGCTAGATACTGCAGAATAATATTGCCCATCTATCTAAGGGACAAGGGACAAAGCAGCAGCTATGGCTGCTCCTATACTTGAGCCATTCTCGGTATAAGTTAGAAATACTGATCTATCTTGCAACTCTCTTTGTAGTATCTTTTCCGTTCCCGCTAAAAATCCAGGCCAATGTTTAAATAAAGCCCCGTCTACTGCAATCAGCTGTCTTTCACCATATAGTAGCGGGTTTCGTTGCAAGACCGAAAAATACGAGGCTGCTATCAGCATAATGGCTCGCTGTACAATAACCTTCACCAGACTCGTAAAAAGCTGGTAGTTTTCGGCTCTGGCCGGAATTCCCTTTTCCGCCATCCAGCCGGCAAGTAAAAGCCTGGCTTGGGGGGTTTCTTTTTGCATCCAGTCCATAACTTCGGTTTTAATAGCAAAAGGCTGATTCCATATCTGCAAAGATGGATCATAATCACTCCATGCTCCCCTTTCCCCCATATCCTTCAAAGTAACCCGCAGCAGCTCTCCCAGGTATTTGCCGGACACCATTTTCTCCATTAGTTGCTGTCCTGGATTTTCGGTTTGACTATCCAAAACCTTATCATAGTAAATGAGGGGCAGCCGGGAAAAATTACCCGCCTCAGTATTGACTATCATCGGATATTTCCACTGATTATAATCCAGGATACAGGTATTAAACCCGGTACCGCATATAGAACCGGCACATACGGCTGAATCATGATAGCATCCAGCCAGAAACACTGCTACCGTGTCATTTATAATGGCTGCAGGCTTAAGCTTAATTCCCCTGGATTTAAGAGCATCGCCCAACATTACACCAGGATCCTTCCCTATAGTCCCGGCCGGTTTTAATTCCTTGGTCCAGCTGATCAAACAGGCCGAATCAATGCTCTGCTGCTTCATGGGAAAAGAAAAAGTAAAACCCAATCCATCGGTGGATATTCCCATTAATAGTTCAGCCACCAAATCAGCTACCCATCCAAAAACATCCTCTCCGGTAGTATGGGGTCCAGTATAATCATATCTTCCCTGGGGGTCCCGCAAAGGTCGACTAAGTTGTTTTATTATCCGATATGATCCTTGTCCTTGCAGTTTTATCTGCATCACCCGCAGATTGCTGCCCCCAAAATCAATAGCTGTGTAATTACCCTTTTCATTACCACGAGGGGCCGATGAATAAGAAGGCAGGATTTTCAGTGAACTACTCTCTCCAACTCCAGCCATATCAAGTTCCCGGGTGAACTGATCCGCCACTGCCCTCCAGGTATTCTCATCCAGGTGGAACATTTCAAGGCTTTCTTTCAGCATCTGGTAGTTTATCAGGACATTTCACCTCTCTTACGGCTACTATGTATTTACTATAGCTCTTTTATGCTATTGGGATTAGGTTGTATCTTTTTAATTATAACAGAATAGCTTTCATATACTAAAACGCAGCAGGATTAGGTATTATTTGGATTTATTAGATAATTGCAACCATCTTGCTTTAAGTTTTAATGGCCCGGAGCCTATTAGTTCACACGAAAATCAGCCGAAAAACTGGTAATCATTGCGGGCGACCACAGGTCGCCCCTATAGACCAGTACCAAATGTTTACTTAATGATTAGTTTAAGCTATGATATATTAAACTCAATATAGCATTATAAGGAGGTATTAACATGGAACTAAAGGGATCCAGAACTGAAGAAAATCTATGGGCAGCTTTTGCCGGAGAATCCCAGGCTCGTAACAAATATGATTATTTTGCCAGCCAGGCCAAAAAAGAAGGTTTTGAGCAAATAGCTGGCTTTTTTGCTGAGACTGCTCTGAATGAAAAGGAACATGCCAAATTGTTCTTTAAATTTCTTATGGGTGGATCAATTCTCGACACCAAGACGAATCTCTTGGCTGCCGCCGAGGGAGAATTAGATGAACATAGCAATATGTATCCTGAATTTGAAAAAATAGCCCGAGAAGAAGGTTTCAATGAAATAGCTGACTATTTTCATGAAATAGCAGAAGTAGAGGAAGAGCACGAAAAAAGATACCGTAAGCTTCTCAGCAACCTGGAAGCAGGCACAGTATTTAAGAAATCAAGCTCGATTAAGTGGCGCTGTCGCAACTGTGGTTATGTGCATCAGGGAACTGAGGCTCCGGAAGAATGCCCGGCCTGCGCTCATCCCCAAGCTCATTATGAAGTATTAGCTGAAAACTACTAATTCCCTTGCAGGTCCCGCTCCCGGGACCTGTGTAATTTTCTGAACCATGACTACACATAATGCCGAAGGGCAAGATGTGACTAGCTAGCCCTACCGGATGCTCGGAAATGATCTTTAAAAGCCCCGTTATTACACGAGGCTTTTAAAGTTTTAACTTACATCCAGGTTTATTGCGTAATTCGGTGCAAGTATTCCTTAAGTGCTAGGTCAGTAAGGTAAGCTTTATTTATATACTGTTTCTTATCCTGTTCTGCTTCCAACAAGGCCTTTTTTATATATGATTCCATCTTCTGCATGGTTTCCAAGTCGATTACGGTGTTAAATATGATTTTCATAAAGCACTTCCTCCTCTCATTATTATTTAATATATATGGCGACAAAGAAAGTTTATTAGCCTTCTTAATATAGCTGGAGGAGAAGGGGAACAAATCACCCCAGTCCTCCTTATAGAGTGATTCCTGTTCATCCGGCTGGAGAGTTGCCGCCGACTTACTTCAGAGTTCCGCTTAACTGCAGACCCCCTAGTCTTCAGCTAACCCTTACTGCTACCTTCATCCCTCGGGACTTTCACCTTTGAGTCACCGCCCATGCGGGCCCCCTAAAAAAAGCAGGACTAATTCTTACTATTAGTCCTGCTGCTCTCAAGATTGTTAAACCTTGCTTTTCAATTGCTCGATTATTTACCTACTGCCCCTGATACAGGTAGCATTTATGAGGTTGTTAATCTCTCGGCCTCCTCTATTCGCATAATGCAGCCGGTAATTTTACCATCATCCCATACCGGCCTAATTTTTATCTTGGCTTGTTGGCGTTTCCCTTCTTTGTCGACCAATACCACATCATAGATTTTAGACCCATTGTTTTGCAAAGTATCCAGCAATTTGTCTCCAAGCAATCCACTACTGCTGTCTTCCATAACTTCTGTAATGTATTTTCCCGGCAGATCTTCAACTCCATATCCAAGCAAGTTAGCAAACCTGAGATTAACCATCCTTATCTTTCCTCGTAAATTACAGGATAGAATTGAGCCTTCCAGGTTATCAATCAAAGTAAATAGGCATTTGCGATCTCGCCGTACCTTCTCTTCTGCCTCACGTAAAGCCTGCCTGCTCTTATATCGCTCAGTAACATCCCGCAAGGATTCAATGGCCCCCAGCAAATTACCGTTTTTGTCATACCAGGGCATGGCTTGCCCCCACAGATAGTGGCCTTCACCTCTTAAATAGGGGGTATCGAACTCACTGATGATGGTGTATTTGTCCACCTCCATAATTGAATAGTATTGCTGAACCTCCTCTGGTCTTAAGACCAGGTCCACCATAATGGGGCGTCTCTTATCATAAAAGGCCAGCCCATACTCATAATTTCCTTTGCCCAGCATATCCTCAGCTTTTATTGCCGTTAACTCTTCCATGGCCTTATTCCATACTACTACTTTCCCGTCCAAATCTATAGCCAGAGTGGCATCAGGCAGATAGTCAATAAAATTGGCCAGGTTGTCAACAGTCTCCAGGGTTTCCATCTCCCTCATTTTGTGCTGGGTCACATCACGGGCTATGCCCAATACTGCTGATGCTTTGCCCCCCTTATAGATGGGGCTTATGTTTACGTCCAGAAACACCCGGGTATTAAACTTGCTTATTACTTCCAATTCATAATTACTGCTTTGATCCTGAGGCATTCGCTGATACTGGAAACCCCTCAGTAACTTAAGACTTTCTTGGCTGGCCAACTGCTGAATGTTCATTTTTACTAGTTCGTCTTCCCAGTACCCGGTTATTCTCTCTGCCGCTTGATTAACTGAGATAAAATTCCCGGCCAAATCGTGGATAAATATCATATCTGCCGGGTTCTCAAAAAGGCCCTCATAACGTTCGTACAATTCCCGCAGTTCTTTTTCGGTGTACTTGCGACGGGTAATATCCTGAATAACCGCCACCACTCTTACATCATCTCCGATTTGCATACGTTTGGACTTAAGTTCAATCCAAAATGTACGTCCGGATTTGTCCTTGACCTTCCATTCCATACGTTTAACTTTCAATTCAGCCGGTTTCTTGAGCCAAAGCAAAAAATCATCCTTATTATAGGGTGGTTCATCCGCAGTTAATTCCCCCATTTTCAAGCACAAGAATTCTTCTCTTGCATAGCCAAAAATATCGCAGGCTGCTTGGTTAACATCAATAATCTGATTATCATGCACATCATGCACAATTACTGCATCATTAAGCTCATCATAAACTGCCCGTTGATTAAGCACCATAGAGTCAACTGTAACTTCCCAACGCTTAAGATGATCTATGTTTTCCGCCATAGACAATATACCAAATGGGGTTCTAAATATCCGTTCATTAAAATACTTATTTCCTATTATACCCACAACAGTGCTTGACTTACCCGTTTCCAGAACTTCCAGATAAGCCTGATGACAATCATCTCCTGTCTTCTGCGGAAAGACTTCCAGCAGATAACGTCCCATAATTTCATCTACGTTAAGCCCTGCTTGCCTGGCATAGGCAGGATTACAATACGATACCTTTAATTCCTGGTTCAATGCTATTACCGGATTCTCAATACTGTCCAGCATACTTTGATGTTCAGTATTTTCGCCTGGCATAGTCTTCACCCCTTTTTTTGTTCGTTAACAGCTCTAATGGTGCCCATCTGGATATCTTTATTATCTCGTGAAAAGAGTCCATTGGTCAATTGATAGAAAGATAATGCTTCAATTCACATAATCAGGATTAAATATCTGACAAATTACTGACAGGTCATTTACTGTTATTAATTGTTAAATTCTACAAATCTGTTTATTTTCCTGCTCATTTATTTGAGTAGGATGGATTCTTAGTTTTATCTTTGTAGAATGGAGAAGGTTCTTCTGTTTCCCTTATTAGATTACAAAAATCCCCGACTGCTAAGCCGGGGATTTTATCGTTATTATTGCTCTTATATTATACTTCATTGCAAAGTTCTTCGGCCAGCAGCTTGCTTTTTTCAGACAGGCGTAGGGCTAAATCGGCAGCATCTGCATGCCTGCCGGTTATTAGGGTGGAGGCTAAATCAGCTAATATATTCTTGATCTCCAGTAATAGTTTCGTTATCATTAAAACCACCTCTTAGAATTAACGATATTTCGTTAACGTAGCTTTGTACTCTTATTGTATTATACAATAAAATTATATACAATATTATTATATATTTATTCTTCTTTCCACATTTTTGCTTCTATCTGGCCTGGATATCAGCTATCTTTAACAAAGTTGGGCAATGATCGGAACCTGTAATCTCCTCTAATATATTGCAGTCATCTATAAAGGGCAAGATCTCCTGGCTCACATAAAAGTAGTCTATTCTCCATCCCACGTTTCTCTCCCTAGCCATGGTACGGTAACTCCACCAGGTATACTGAACTTTTTCAGGATACAAGTACCTGAATACATCTACATATCCCCGCTGCAGAAATTGGTCCAGAACCTCCCTTTCTATGGGCAGAAATCCCGAACGTTTTTCATTGGCTTTGGGATTTTTTAGGTCAATTTCCCGATGAGCAGTATTAAAGTCCCCGCAAATAATCAAATTGGGCTGTATCACCTTCATCTGATCACAGACATCCATTAATCTGGCATAGAACCGCAGCTTGTAATCCAAACGATCCTGGTTCTGCTGTCCATTGGGAAAATAAACATTCAACAGGGTAAAATTTTCATAACTGCTTATTATTACCCGACCTTCCTGGTCGAACTCCTCGACTCCCAAATCGTAATCCACTGCCAGAGGAACTTTCTTAGTATATGTAGCTACTCCGCTATATCCCCGGCGCTGGGCCGCATTCCAATAACAGGTATAGCCGTCGATCTCCAAGATTTCCTTTTCCAGCTGTTCGGGATGAGCTTTGGTTTCTTGTAGACAAAGTATGTCCGGTGACTCTTCTTTCACCCAGTCCAGGAATCCCTTTTTAGCCACTGCTCTAATTCCGTTAACATTCCAAGAACAAATCTTCAATTTATCACTCTCCCCTATTATGAACAGAAGAGCCGGGGTAATATTCCCCGGCTCAATGCTACGGCATCTTGACTTAGGGCAGTTGGGCTACTATCTTTTCGATTATTGCTTCCATCTGCTCTGACTGATACTCTTCTATTTTACCAGCGTCTACCAGCTGGTTTAATTTCATATCCCAGGGCAAACTCCCCAGATAGTTAATGCCTGAATCTTGGGCTACCTTTTCCCCCTGGTTTTGACCAAAAATTTCTATCACTTCATTGCAATGGGGACAAATGGCGTGACTCATATTTTCTACTATGCCCAGAATAGGTATATTCATTTTCTGGGTCATCTTAATGGTTTTCTTCACCACCATAAAAGCTAAATCCTGGGGCGAAGAAACTATGACTATTCCGCTTACAGGCAGTGACTGCATTACGGTTAAAGGCACGTCACCGGTGCCAGGCGGAAGGTCAACTACCATATAATCCAAATCTCTCCAATCAACTTCACCCCAGAACTGGTTTACTGCTCCAGCTAAAAGCGGACCTCTCCAAATAACGGGATCATCTTCGTTAGGAAGAAAGAAATTTATAGACATTAATTTGATGCCCAGACGAGTGGTGGGGGGTATTATTCCATATTCGGATGCCAGCATGCCCGCATCTTTACTCACTCCAAAGGCCTTGGGCTGACTAGGCCCGGTTATATCTGCATCCAGTACTCCCACCCGTTTTCCCTGCCGAGCCAGACTAGTTGCAATGAGACCAGTAACTGAGGACTTGCCTACTCCTCCTTTTCCGCTCATAACCACTATTACATTGCGAATGTTATTTAATGCCCCCAGAAGGCTTTTTTCCTGTTCATCTTGCCCACATTGTCCAGGATCCAAATTACAGTTTCCACTAGAAGCACAGCTACCGCATTTATCCGACATTTTCATTCCCCTTTCCAATAATTCTTCATTTTCTATTATACACCCTTCATCCGATTTGTTAACCAGCATTTAAGGCATATGTCCTTTTTGTTTTAATTCTCCTGCTACCGGATGCCTAGCATCATTTCAATAAGCTGGACCATTACCTGCTCAAAACGAATATCATCCTTAATATTTCGCTTTTTATTTCGGCCGGTTTTAACTCTTGCTTCCCTGGCCTTCTGGTTGATAAACCTTTGCATCAAGAGACCGTCAATATTATCCCGGGTATAAATAATGCCGCTAGGGTGTATGGCTCCAATGCCTTTTTCCAGTACCAGAGCAGCTAATCCATAATCCTGGGTAACCACAATATCGCCCTTAACAGCGAGATTAGCAATGGCAATATCTACGGATTGCGAATAGGCATCTACGGTTAAGACCTTGGCATAGCTGCTTTTCAAGACATGATGATGATTACTTATCATTATAACTTCTATATTATATTGTTGAGCCAAGTCTTCAATAATATTCTTAACTGGACATGCATCGGCGTCAACCAATATTTTCATAGGCTTAAACCTTTCAATATTTCTCGGATATCCTGTAACAGTCTAGCACATTATGGTGCCCTATTCATCTTTGAGCTATTTTATACTATCTCCTGCTATGAATCTACCAAATAACTCAGTATTAGTGTAAGCTTTAACTAAACTCCACGTAATAATGTTTGAACGGATTTGGGGAGCTGATGGTTTTGACAAGTGACGAACTACTGGCCAGTAGATCTTTAAACGGTGACCTGGAAGCTTTTGAAGAATTGGTTAACCGCTTCAAAAACCGGGTTTTTGCTTTGGTTTATCGGATAGTAGGCCAACAACAGGAAGCTGAAGACGTAAGCCAGGAGGTTTTCCTAGCGGTTTATGAAAAGCTATATCAATACGATAATAGCAAAAAATTTGCCCCCTGGATTTTCCGTATTGCTACCAATGCAAGCATTAATGCTTTGCGGAGGAAAAAGAAGGTGATATTGCTTAACTTTGAAGAAAGTTATTCCAGTGCTTATGAACTTAATCAGTCTTCAATTGCTACTGATCCCCATTTGATGTTCGAACGCCAGGAGTTGGAAAATGAGATCTCATCAGCTATTATGCAACTACCGGAAAATTACCGAGTAGTAATAACCCTAAGGTATCATCTTGATTTGGATAACCAGGAAATAGCTGATGTCTTAGGAATCAGCCGGGAGAATGTTGAAGTTAGAATTCACCGGGCTAGAAAGGCTTTGAGAAAAATAATACTGCAACAAAAGGAAGAAAGGGGGATAAAGATTGGATTGTCAGCAAATAGATGAGCATATTTGGGCCTATTGTGATGGCACCTTATCCCCTGAGCTTACCGGTTTATTAGATGAACATCTTCAAAATTGTAATTATTGCCGGAAGATGGTGGATCTATGCCGAATGGAAAAGGAAATCCTAACCCTTGCTCCTGATATTCCTCCTTTAAGGGATGATTTCAGCCATGGGGTCATGAGTTCCCTTAACCGGCCTACGACCCCATCCGCTCGCGGATTCCGATTTTTCAGCTTATTGGGACGGCACCGCTATTGGCTAGGCGGTTCAGCAGCAGCAGCGGTTTTACTTCTGGCACTTTATCTGCCTGGAATGATAGGCCCGAGTCAGCCAGTAGGAGAAATGACTGATATCCAACAAAAAAGTCAATCTGCTGATATCGCCAACAATCAACCGCTCAATGGTTTAAAAAATTCAAAAACTGATCTTCCCATGGATGCGGAAGCTCCTAGTCCAGAACTTACTCCAGATATGGATTATACCCTCGCAGAAGTTGAGCCGGTCCATGAAGCAGCTAATGAAGAAAATACTATAGCCATGAGGTCTCCTTCTTACGATAACAAGGGGCCAGAAGCTCAAGTCTTGAAGGCAATGGAGAACAGCAGAAACAATGATTCCTATAAAGCAAGTGTTGACTCCTTTAGCTCAGCTTCTAACACCCAAGTTGAGGAGATGGCAGATGAAAGTGACTTGGATAAAGACCAATCGGAGTTAGATTTGCTTTCACTATATCCCGGCAATATTCCTGGCGAATACCAAATAGAGAAAATCGTTAACACCAGCTATAATACGGTAAGTTATGTATATAGAAACCCTGACAATAATGAGGCCTTGGAAATTACTATCGCTATAGCGGATGATTTGGAGATGAAGATGCAAAGCATGGATGTTCCTGGATTTGGAGGCAGTGCTGGAACTGAAGCTAATGTTTCAGATGCTCTGGTACTTAATGCCACCAACACCAGTATCTTCTACAAAAACCATACTGTCAACATTAATCTGAAAGCTGCCATGCCTCTTGAACAACTGGAGGAACTGGCAAAATCAATTATATTTGAGGAGGGATTGTCTTATGAAGTTGATGAATAAATTAAAAAACCGTAGATCTATGTTTGCCACCACTTTATTGCTCCTGATTTTCCTCTTAAGCATACCAGGATTGGCGCTGGCTCAGGACAACACGTTACCTGATAAGCCGGTGGTGGTGGTTAGCGCATCTGGATTGATCAATGTAACTCCGGATCAGGCTCGAATTTCCATGGCCGTTTTAAAAACTGATCCCAGTCTCACCAAAGCCTTGCAAGCTAACAATCTGACCACTGAGCAGGTTATGTCGGCTTTGAAAAAAGCCGGAATCAGTGGAGAGAATATAAAAACCTCCAACTTCAGTGTATATCCGGAATACGATTATTCTGAAAAGGGCCGGGGTAAAATAACCTCCTATCAGGTGAGAAACGAAATATCAGTACTGGTTAATAACCTGGATCGAGTTGGCGAGATCTTGAACACTGCAATAAATAGTGGAGCCAACACCCTAAACTACATTAATTTTACTAAAGCCGATACCCTTGATGCTGAAAACCAAGCCCTGACCCAAGCGGTCAACAGAGCCCGGGACAAAGCTTTGGTTTTATCCAATGCAGCAGGTAGAAACCTGGGGCGTTTAATCAATATCAGTGAAGGATACAGCCAGCCTATACCCTATAGCAATGTGGTTTATGCCGAAAGCGCAAAAGGCATGGGAGATGCAGCAGTGCCCATCAATCCAGGAGAATTACAGATTAGTGCCAATGTAACCTTGATATATGAACTTGAATAGAATGTTTGCTGATTTATTCTCAGCTAAACCCAATTTCCACAAACTAAACGACCCCTTAAGGGGTCGTTTTCAATATAATGAAAGCTCTTCCAGCATTATTATGGTCCCAATGAAACTTATGAAGCATTCTGATTCTCCTCGTAATGGGAAAACTGCATGGAAAAACCAGCACGACCTTGGGTAAGGGATCTTAAGACCGTAGAATAGCCAAACAACTCAGCTAGGGGAACATACCCCTTTATAATCTGCGTATTGTTTTCCATGTTCATGGAATCCAGTCTACCTCTTCTATTGCTAATATTATTGATTATATTGCCGGTAAACTCCTCAGGAGAGGTTATTTCCAGGCACATAATGGGCTCCAGCAGTTTGGGCTGAGCCTTTTTCATGCATTCCTTGGTGGCCAGCATAGCCGCAGTTTTAAAAGCCAATTCAGAGGAATCCACTTCATGATAGGAACCATCCAAGAGTACTGCTTTTACATTGACTACCGGATAGCCTTCCAATATACCCTCCCGTAAAGCTTGCTTAATGCCAGCCTCCACGGCCGGGATATATTCTCTGGGAACAGCGCCACCCACAACTTTACTTTCAAAGACAAATACTTCTTCGGTTGGCTCCAGGCTAATAATGACATGAGCATACTGTCCTTTACCCCCGGTCTGTTTTACATAACGAGTATTCTGCTGGGCCGATCTGGAAATGGTTTCCTTGTAGGCTACCTGAGGCCGCCCGGTGTTAAACTCAACCCCATATTCCCTGCTTAATCGCTCAGTTATGATTTCCAGATGCAGCTCGCCCATACCTTCAATCAGCATTTGTCCGGTATCATGGTTATGAGTGACTTTGAAAGTGGGGTCTTCTGCTGATATCCTGGCCAGGGCCTCTCCTATCCGGGCCTGGTCTGCCTGAGTCTTGGGTTCTATAGCCACCTGAATTACCGGATCCGGGAATTCTATGGCCTCCAATAATACTGGTCTTGACTCATCGCAAATGGTATCACCGGTAGTTATATCCTTCAGTCCGATCACTGCTGCAATATCACCGGCCTTGACCTCATCTATCTCTTCCCGGTGATTGGCGTGCATTTTCACCAGCCGTCCTACCCTTTCTTTTTTTCCGGTAGTGCTGTTATAAATATAACTGCCAGCTTTTAATTGTCCTGAATATATTCGAGCAAAAGCCAGCTTACCTACGTGGCGATCACTGACTATCTTAAACACCAGGGCAGAAAACTTTTCATTTGTATCAGGCAGTATTTCTATTTCCTTATCGCTTTCTAACAACCTGGCAGTAGTTGGTTTCACTTCCAGGGGTGAAGGCAGGTAATTGATAATTGAATTTAATAGTAATTGTACCCCGATATTTTTATAGGAACTACCACATACCACGGGCACGATACTGTTATTGAGAGTATTCCGGCGGATGGCACCCAGCATAGCCTCTAAGGATATTGTCGTTTCCTCATAATATAACTCCAGGATGGATTCATCATTTTCCGCCAGAGTTTCTATCATAACATTTCTCCAGCTTTGGGCCTCCTCCTGGTGCCGGGCTGGAATGTCAGTCTGTATAACCTCATTGCCCAAGCGACCACTGAAGGTAATGTATTTCATTTCTAGCAGGTCAATGATACCGCAGAATTGATCATCTTCCACCACCGGCAGGCTTAATACCAGGGGGGTGGCTCCCAGGCGGCTGTTGATCTGTTTTACCACCCGATGATAATCGGCACCCACCGCATCCATTTTGTTCACAAAGGCTATTCTGGGTACTCGATATTTATCGGCTTGTCTCCAAACGGTTTCTGATTGAGGTTCAACCCCACCTTTAG